>Ga0123342_1001534_pt1 | contig 38878 bp, 9 predicted proteins | sample Turbeawhitnodule_FD_89960 | JGI IMG/M metagenome (GOLD analysis project Ga0123342, IMG submission 89960) | Root nodule microbial communities of legume samples collected from Mexico - Turtle bean Mexico white nodule | ecosystem: Host-associated > Plants > Roots > Nodule | place: Mexico: Nepantla...
AAAAAAAAAAAATGTGTTTTTACCAAAATATATAAAATATAAAAAAAAAACAAAACCCTTCCACTTCCCCAAAAAAAAAAAAAAAAAAAAAAATTTATGGATATTTCAACCTTTATACAATAAATCTTCACCATATCATCTACTTGTATATGTTCAACTAATAAAATATCAGAAAAAAATAACTTCTCAATTTCTTCTGAATGTATAGATCAATGTTTATTGTTGGTAGCTAGGCTTTCTAGCCAATCTATCTAATGTGATACAATAATCTCCGATCATATGAATTATACTACAACTCTATTGTTTCGGCTAGTCTACAATGGTGATCACTCTACCAGAGTTGAGGACTACTCTAGTTGTTTCAAAATTGTGTGTATAATACGTTATGAAGCTTAACTATTAAAGAGACTACATAAAACATTAGTGTGTTCTCTTTATTATTATACACGCCAACTGTTTTTAAAATCTTAAGTAATATTTTCGTTAATTATGTTGTTGATCTAACTATGTATGTATAACTTAAATTGTAAAAAAAAATATTAAAATGACAAAAATATTATCATTATAATATTCATCACCTTTAATACCTACCGCACAAACCCAACCAACCTTTCAATTGATGAAAATGTATGTGTGCGCAAATGGGTGTCTGTCTGTCGCTCAATCATTAGGAGTAAATGAAGTGGTCAAATTGTTTTACTATCTATGCAGCTAATCAAGTTTTATCCTCTTAAAGAAGAGGTAGCTTGTTATGCACATAAAGAGAATTTTCAATTTCAATTTTCCAAGCAATTACTCGAATTCTATTGTCTCAAACTCAATTTCTTTTCTCCTTTCCGATCAAGCAGGCGCCAAAATGATTAGTTTTACCCCTTTAAAATACCATAGAACTTCATACGATTGCGTTGTGTACTCATGTTGAGTTAACAAACCACGCTGCAGGACCTGTATTGAGCAACATCTCCATGTAATTAGAAATGCCCCAGCAAATTCAACGTCAATATGTAGAGTATCATGATTTTGCTTAATATGAAATAAATTATTTCAAAATAGATCCTTTACAGTTCATAGTTAGTACAACATTTTCTTAGAATAATTTACATTGAATTGTTGAGAAATGGAGATTCTAAATGCCTCCAACAAAAATTTCCGTTCATGTAAAAAAATAGATGATTTCTTCGCAATGCCTTGACAAGGTAGGAATCTGGGATTAGACTCTAATATAAAATAACAGAATTTGTGAAAGCTTCAAAATGAGTTGGCCATGGCATGCTCATCCCCTAGCAACGATAGTCTTCTTTTAGCAACCTTGGACCTATAACACCATACTTCAAATGCCTCAGTTAAGTCTGGATACTGCATATATTCGTTATCCAGCCACTCAGTTAAAATCTCTGCCTGATCCCCCGATGGCAATGCAAGAATGATAGATACAAATGTGGATTCTAAGGATTGCCACATTTCGCCATCTAATTTAAGCAGCATGGCATTCTCACAATTCGTTGTAACAGAATCAATCAATGGTTTAGTAACCCTCACAAATGGAAGCCACACTTTCAAAACTTGAAGGCGTTTTGCTGTTGGCAATATAACAGTGCCATAACCAATTGCCTCTAAAACTTTTGATGTCACCTCAACAGCTCTTAACTTTATCTCAATGACTTCCGTTGTAGAACTTCCTTGTTCAAGAACCTTGACAATTTTTTCTGATGCATCAAACCAATTCTCAACAAATTCTCTCATTATTTCCAACTTACTCAGTATCTGACAGGCCCACGACAAATCAGTCAAACAGGATTGAAACAACTGAATATTCTCTGCCTCAGATAGTGATTCTGCAGTACCAGATGAAAAAGCTGTTACCGAGTCGATGAACCGCGCAAATAGTCTGTTTACACATTCTTTTACCTCGACTTTTATATTGTCATCAGCTGTCAATAAAGGGGTATCATCATCTTCAGTTAGCATGTACTCAAGTTGCTCTTGTGCTGAAGATTTAAGATCATTCATATTTGGGGATGGGGATGATGTAGCAAAACGGATAGCAGAGACAAATATGTTTACGATAGCAGACTGCTTAACTGGTTGAAGTCTAGCCAGGATAGGTTCAGCCTGTAATCCCATTCGAGGTACAATTCTCAAGATCTCTTCCTCCTCAGCCTCCTCCCATGTAACAGCTTCTAAGTAGTTCACACATGCAGTTATAATCTGCGGGCATCCAAGTTCAACTGCGACCTGGAGAATCCCAAGGGCATTTTTAACACCATGCCACAAATCATCAACTGAACCATCTATGACAATGTAGAGAAGACGTATAAGATTTACATGGTAATCAAAATCCAACTCTTGGCAATAGATATCAACACAATTGCGAGAATCAAGGATCTGACATGTTGGCCAGTTCTCAGACAACCGATCAGCAAAGTACTTGCAATTCTTTACAAGAATCTCTGAGTGGCAGTATAGCCAATCATCTCGACCTTCCGGAGTGCGTAGCCTCACAACAACATCACTAGTTAATCGGTCACCAATCACACAAGCAATTTTTTCTTCTTTATCCTGAATGAAAAAGGATAATAATGTAATCACTAATAACAGGTAAAAGGGACTTTGACAACCTACATTTAGGTGGTAATACTGAAATAACAAATTGAAATCCGCAAGTGATGATCTATTGTCAATGTTTTAAAAAAGTGACTGCATTGGACGCATTTGTCTGCTATTTCCCAAAATACCAAGGAAAACAATTTAATCACAGCTAAAATTTAAAACCTTGACCATTGTTGGTGTTGAAGAGTGAGGCACTCCAATTCACAAATTGCCCTTGCATATAATTAAACGTTTGATGTACATTGATGAAGCTAGGAAAGCAACAGGGGAAAGAAGATTGTATAAAAACCTAATTTTTTCCATTTAAATTTTGAATTTTAAATATTAATAAAGTGATATTAACAGTGGTGAAATCTGACAGTGGAATAAAATAGAAGGGGGAAAGGGTGGAGAAAGAAGCTCACAGTAGGTTCCATTGAGATTAAGAGCAGTGAAAAGCGATAGTTCTACAGCTGCAATCAGAAAAGAAGAATTAAAGTTAGAAGGAGGCGAAGGTAGGTGAAAAAGAGAGAGGCATGGGATCTTGAGTGAATTATGGGTAACAGTATGAAATTGAAATGGAGGCAAAGCGAAATTAAGAAATCATGGAAAAAATGAAAAGAGTGAAAATGGGAAACGCACATGGTGATGAAATGAATGAGATTGAAAGAAGTACCGGATCTAAGAGGTATTCCATGTGAGTGCAAAGTTAAAAGGGTTCAATCTGAGGAACGATGGTGGAAGAACACGCACTCTCCTGTCCTATTACCCATTGCTTCTTCTTATCGACTTTAAACGCATCGTTGCGTTCTCTTTTTTTTATGTTTTTCCTTTCCCAACTTGCTCAACTTGCATGGATATATACACCATTCTATTAAATCTATGTACGCTTTATTCATTTTTTAACAAACAATTTAATTATGCATATACATCTGCCTAATCACCTTCACTATAATGGGTTCATTATAATACCCACTAATCATTTTAATACAATTTTCTCTCCTTTCTCTCTTTTCATGATTTTCAGCCCGTGAGCCCTGTCCAGGAGCTGCAAATTCTTCCTGCACCTCCATACATCTTCCTGCACCTCCACAGAATCAGCGAAATGACTGTTATATCGTTAATGAAAAATGAAAATAACCTTATGCCCCTCTTTTTCTATTCACTATTTTGAGCATCTTTTCTTCTTTCTCACTTCGCAGCCAATCTTTCTCATTGAGTCAGAGTCCTCTTTCTCTCTTTTCAAACGCAACACTCCATCTTACATCTTACAACGTTATTAATCACGTATTCCTCTGCTTTTTTCTCAGTCACAACGCTTGATATTGTTTTTAGGGTAGATAAAAAATATATATATTTCAGATTATAAAACTCGAAAAATATTTGTAGGGAAATACTTTTCAAATTTTATGATCCAAAATATGTTTTTAAGTATGTTTCTTAAAAAGAAAACATTCCAACTTGTACCATATGAAACGTATTTTGTTAGGATTAAATGGTAATCGCCTTGTTGTCATGTTCCCGTCATCGGTTTTACTTTTCTTTTTTTTATATGTTGTATCATAAATGGATTAAAAAATAAAATACTTTGAATTATAAAATTTAAAAAGTTATTTTTTCATAAAAAATTAAATAAAATTTATAATATACAAAAACTTTCGAATTATACAATCCGTTATTAAAAAATAAATTTTGAATTGTAGAATAAAAAATAACTTTCAGATTAAAGACACTTTTTCATAAACCTGAAAAACAAAGTTATAATTATGAGTGTAAAAAAAATAATGGAGGTGCAAAAAGAACCTCCTAGAGTGTTATTGTTACAAAATTGGGTAGAGCCTTAGCAAGATCAGGTTCGGAAATTGCTTCCTGCACCATATAACTGCACCCAATTACAGTAAAAAGACAAAAATACCCTTAAAAAATGGGGTACATATAAAATTAAATTTCCGACTCGTTTTCGGAACACAATAATATCTTTTGGATAAATTTTTCAGAATGTATTATTTTCAATTCTGAATTTTTTTATCTGAAATGGGATTTTGATTTTTTGTTTTCTGATTTTTATATCCCAAATACAATAATCTCTTCCGGATCTACTTTTTCGGAATACATTATTTTCAAATTTGGATTTTCATTTTCAGAATAAAGAATATTTTCGAAATTTTCGAAATTGTATTGGGTGTGGGTTCAAAAGTGTTGGGTGCAGAAAGCAATTACCTCTAGGTTCATTTGTTTTAGTTTGACTCATCTTAATTTTGGCTATTTCTTTCTGCATCTAATAAATTTCTTCCTGCAACCCATCCATTTAAGAAAAAGACTATTTTATCCCTTTTGTAAATTATTTCTGGATTGTTTTTTTCGAAATATTTCTAGAACATATTTTTCGGAACACATTATTAATTCTGGATTTAACAATTTGGAAATAAAAAAAAATTATTTTGAAAAGGATATTCTGAAATGATTTTTGTTTTTTAAATTTCCTATTCCTGAAACACTCTTTACTTAAGAACTCCTATTCTGAAAACATATTTTGTTTATGGAATTTTTATTCTCGAATCACATAAAATTGTGAAAGAGTAATTTTAGAAAATGTAGGGCGTAGGAAGAAACTTCCCTTAATTTTAGAATAATATATATGATTTGCAACATAAGACCTGACACAATTAGTAACGTGAATATTACTGTACAAATCAAGCTCGTGAAGACTCAAGAGGAGGTGGTACAGAGTAGGCTATTAGAACAACAAAATGCAAAAAGGAAAAAAAAATTGAAATAGGTTGGTTCTTATTTTAAAAATATCTAAAAAACTAAAAATGCAAAAACAAAATAACAAAATAAAATTAAAGTGTGCATATAGGAACGCTACAAAGAATGATTAATTCACTTTCCCATCTTTGTTGACCTATTTCGAAAATACTTTTTTTTTTCAGAAACGGTATAATAAATAGTTTATTTGGACTTATTTGAATAGAATACATAAGTTTGATGGTTGATGATTACTAACAAATTTACTACTCTTAGTTGAATGAAAAGTGAAGCGCAACAATGAACAAGAACTTTAAACAATGAACCAATGGAAGAATGGAGGAAGAATATGCAATGAGGGTAGGAAGAACTTACAAAAGCAATGAGGGTATGAATAAATTACAAAGGCAATGAGTGAAAAGAACATTCAAAAGAATTGAAGAGAGAGTGTGAAGAAGAAAGAAAACACAAAGAACGAGTGGCGCAGAACTTCGAATTAGGATAATAATAAAACTAGAGATAGCGGTTGTAAGAGAAACCATCGTCTATTTAAACAAAGGGAATAAACAGTGGTTCCTCTTACAACCGCCGTCTATCTACCCATTTTAGTTTCAAAAAATGTCATCGTATTTTGATAGACAACATTTAATAATGAAAAACTATATATTAATTGTCGTAAATAAACATTTTTGCACTAGTAATTATTAAAATTCTCTATTTTAACGACAATTATATTAAATAAGATTATAATTATGTTTTCGAATGCTCAAAAAAACATCATTAAATATGTATTTTCTATTGATTTTTTATTTTAAAGAATGATAAATATATATGGGTTTAGGTAGAGAAAATTTAAAGTGGTGGAGAAATTATTAGGTGATATTATATTATATGCTATCTTTATTAGTTTTATATAATTGAGTATTATTTATATGTAAATTAACAAATTTAAATGATGTCATGTAGAGATTAGTTAGAATAATAAACAAGTAGCTTCATAAAACATTTAACAACCGTAGTACAGGGTCTACCAAAGAATAATTCAAAAATTAGTTAGTTTTTGCTAGTTGATTAGTTATTAGTTCAATTAGAGGTGCACCTCACATGAGACTAGTAAGATTGACAAATAAAAAAGTTATGGTATGACCATGTATTAAATATTTCATTTACAGTCTTTACATATAAATAAATGTGTTGAAAAATAACATCTCTTTGAATAGATCTCAGTATTTCGAAGGGTCAATTAGCCTTAAGTTAGACGATTTTCATTCTCATACTTTTCTTTCTTTTGTAAGTGCCTTTTATTTTTATTTTCAAGCTTATGAGCCATAAGAGTGAGATATTCTGAAATTCGTCTCTTCTTTAATAGCTACAACAAATGGAAATCTTCCTACAAAACTCTGTGATAGCAAGTGCATGATAACCAAGTTGTTGGTTGGCTTGTGAAAAGGAGACTTTTCAAAGGTGAATAAGAATGCTTATACCTCCACAAAAATAAGGGGAAAAAAGGCTATGTTCTTGTTTGAATTTAGTTGAAATAATTACAAATATAAGAAACATATACTAAAGAAATCAAAATTGCATTTATTATAACTAAGTACTATGTAATTAAATTTAAATATTAAATAAAACATTCGTTGGGGATAAACTTTTGTTTTCTAGTTTCTATTACTTTTATTGGCTCTCGCTATAAATATTTTAAGATTCTTTGGATTTATTCAGTTGAGGAAGTAATCCATTAAAATCATACATATAAATTATAAATATAGATTGCAGAAATTTTGTTCAATAAATTATATATAAAAATGTTTATATATAAACATTAATAATGAGTAACATTGCATTAAAAAATTAGATAGTTAATCTAAATTTACAATTAATACTAAGAATATCATATTATTATATTTTAATTATTCATATTTTTCAATGTAACGAGTACTTCTTTTCTAATAAAAATTAATTATAATTACCAATTTAACTTGAAGATTAAAACAATTATTAATTTATATTTTTTTTTATTTGGTACTTGTAATAAATAAAATAAAATTATTTATGCAGTAACTTTTAAAATCTTACAGTTTTATAAATTAATTAAAATAAATTTTTATTATGTAAAATTATTTAAAAAATAACCCACGGATAAAAACACTAGTAATTGACGAATATTTCATTTCACGATTATAAATAGTATAATAAAAATAATTTTTTGTATATTATAAGAAATCTATTAGATACACTGTTAATATTAATTTTTTAATCAAGATTTTTACTTTAGTAAGTCATGAAACTAACTTTAATTGGAAAAAAAAAATTACATTATACTTCAGAAATTGTTCTTTCTCCTTGGTAATGAATTAGTAACATTTATTATATTAAAAAGCAGAAACTTATTTTTAAAAAAACTAAAAGTTGTAATAAATGGTCTTCCACAACTTGTAGTTCCTATACTATTTGGAGTAGAAGCTATCTGGTCCCAACTTGGTTAGGAAAAATGAAAAGAAAAAGGTGGACTTCAAAGTGTGGAACCAATTAATGTGATTCATGAGAAGATGAAAAAAAAAAACATTTTGGGTCACAAAACGATCTTCATCACATAACTCAACGACTGGGGACTGGGTCTCTTAATCTTAAAAAACATGAAAAACATATCTCACTTTGTTAACCATATGGTCTTTTTCTAATTGTCGGATAATAGTTAGATCCGGTTAGTTTGAAGACGATTTTGATAGGGTGACATTTATTATTAAGAAAATATTTGATCGAAGATTAAATACTTAATAGAAAATTTTCATATTAATAAATACTAAAAGCAGAACCATAACAAGATATACAAGAGAGAGAGGACCGATATAATATAAAAAAAGAGATCCAAAGATAAAAAAGAGAAGAATAAAAATTTGACTACAAATTTCTATGTTTCTAAACTTAAACTGAATGATATAGTTAACATTCATGTTTCTTAGTTAGAAATAAGAATTCTTGATAAAATTTGTTTATATTCTTATCATTTAATTTGAAAAAAAAAATCTACTTAATAGATATTAATGAGGGCAAAACTTAGATAACTTATTAAGAATATATATTATATATATATATATATGACTTACTAACTTTGAATTGTTCGAACCTTTTATCTAAACTTAAAAAAGAAATTGATCCTTACAATTATAAAATTGTGCTGGAAATAGTTTCTAAAGGTTTTGGAAACAAACTTCTGTAAGACTAAAGTTGTGATTAAAGAAACAGTTTGAAATTTTACTTTAGGTTTTCTCTTTTACAAAGAGAGAAGTTGGACTAAAAAGAAATTATGTTTTATAAAAGTAATTTCGTAATGAAGAAAACTCTAGGGGGGGAAAGCTTCTCAAAATATCGTTTAAGAATTTTTTTTCTTCATTCTTTCAAGTTCAAGATCGAAAGAATATACTAAAGACAATCTTTAAGTATAAAAAATATTATATAATTATGTAACCATTTTACAACATTTGTTAAGATTTTAAAATGTTGGTCAACACTACATCATTAAAAAGTATTATAAAAATGGTAAACTACTAATTTATATAATTCTGTTATTTAATTCATCTTTTCACCTTATTAATGAAACTCAATAGTTTTTTTTATCGCAATTTAAAAGCATCATACTTTTTTTTATTAAAAATACAAGTAATATAGTATTTTACAACTAATATTTAATACAATTTATTTTTACTATACTTATATATTCAATTCTTCAATCTAAACATCAAAGAAACACACATCAAATCAATGTATCAATATATAACACATAGAATTTGTTCTAGTAAAAAACAAATAACTCTTAATCTAAAACATCAAGATTGTTTTTTTTTTTTTTATAAAGTTTTCGTGTTAGGCATCACTATGCAACTTGACATCTCAGCTATTGTTCAACATTCTAATTTTTTATGTTCTTTTTTCTCTTTTCTTAGTCAGTCTCCCTTCCCTCTTATAGCTTTCTTCGACCTGCTCCCCTTCTCGCTGCTCCCCCCTCCTTGTAACTCCTTTGATTACTTAACTACCCATTACACAGATTCTGTAACGTTAATCCCTTCAACACCAATCATCAAGGTAAATAACTGGATCGGCCCATGACCACACAGCCCTTCAGCCTCTGCCGTAAGCCAAAGAGACTTCAATGTCGGCCTATGACCACACAAGAGACTTTAAGATCGGTCTATGACCACAACCTCTCAGCCTTTGACGTAAGCCAAAGAGACTTCAGGGTCGACGACCATACAAAATTAATGATATATTTCATAAGTAAATGATTGAATAAGTGCTCATAGACCAGCGAAAAGAATTTTTTTTATTTGATGAGTATCCTGACATAAGAAGTTGTATTGGAGAAATACTCGCGATTCATAAAAAACACCAATAACCTAAATAAAATAATTCAAATGTGTATTGGTACTTTGGTGTGAATAAGAGTGTTGAAAATCTAGAAATTGTAAGGGAGGTTCAACTACGTTTGATATACATGCTACTAGAAGAAACTAATTAATAATAATTTGATTAAAAGAAATAAAATGAAATTGAACAAATAATAAAAATATTGATATAGAAATGTCTGACTTATGAATAATGGCGTGGACTGTGGTCTTCCCTGTTATTAAAAGAGGAAAATGAAAAATAGAAAGGTTTTAGGTTGCGGCTGACCGTTGTTTTTGGCCATGCAATTTTTGACCTCGTAAGATAGAGACCATTGTTTTAGAGTTGAACCTCTAACAACTTAGTTTGAATGTTTAACAAATACTCAATACTATTAATATGGTTATACCTCGTCACTTCTAAAATACCTTTCAAAACACAAAGAATTGTCTTCTTTCCTTAAACTACACAATCAATCATTGTTACAAAAACAGATAGGATTCATACAACCACAAAATATTCATATGTTCTTGCTGCATCGTAATTCAAAAATATAATAAAATAGATAATTTTTTCTTTGAATGGACATAATATAAGAAGGAAAAGTTGAGTAGTTTTTTTTTTTTTTTTTGGACGAGGGAATGGAAAGATAAATACTATTTTTAGTCTTTTATTATAGGCCACTCAAAAAATGCCTTTTTTTTAAATGGTGTAATTTTATTTTATATTTTTTAAAATAGGAAAAAGATATATATTTTTAAATTGGCCTGATTTTATTTCTTAGGTGTGATTTCAAATTTTTTATTAAACTAAAAATTATGTTACATCAAATTTCACTGTGTACTTTACATGTATGATTTGTCTAAGTCTAAAATATTTTTATTTTTTTTATTTCAAAAAATATCAAATGAAATTATATTATTTGAAAAAAAAACTAAAAATAACGTTTCATCTTTTTTAAGGCCTAATTTATAATTAGTTTTATGTTTATTAATAAATAAAATTTGATGTAACATCTTTTTTAGTTTAATATAAAAATTAAAACTGTACATGACAATGATACATACGATTTGCCCAATTTTAAAATATTTTTTTTTATTTCAAAAAATATAAATGAAAATATACTTTTTTTAAAAAAAAAAAAAACTAAAAATAACGTTTTATCTTTTTCTAAGACCTAATCTATTATATTTCTTAAGTTTATTAATAAATATCCCTAACTAAAACCACTTTTCTTAATTTGGTATAAAACATTAAGATGACTAGGAGTTACTGGAAAAATAGTAATCATTTTACAAAAATGATTTTATCATTATTAATTTTTTAGTTTTTGCTTTATATCATTAATATCATTAAGAGTGTGATAAAAAGTATCACTGGATGTGAATAAAATTAATAATTAAGTCTGGTGAAAAAAAGGCCTTATCATATATAGCAATCATTTAAATTATTTATAATAATTAAAATGAACTAATTGAACTATTTTTTATGTTCTTGATAAATTAGTTATTATACTTACCTTGATCTTTAATAGCCCATTTTTTTACACACCGTTGTTTCTGGTTTTTAATTAGTGAATGGATTATTGGTAACATTGTTGAACGAGTTTGACTATTCGCACACACACTCACATCACAAGTTTGATTATACTAGAAGGGTCTTCGGTCTTCCTCACATTCTCAGTCAACTTATTATTAATAAAAACATTGAATCATTAGTATTAATATTTTAAAATAAATTACAAACTCAGTGTACACATTCTAAGAAACGTGTAATTATTTTTCTTCGGTAGTTTTTCATTAATTAGTAAATATCTGTATATTATAAATTTTTAATTGAAGTAAAGCTTAAAAAATATAAGTATTGGGATAAAAAAAAGAACATTTTAGAAACAATCATAGATACATTTTAAAGGAAAAAGTATTTTCAATTCAACTTTAAATTTTTAAAGTAATTAATAAGTTGGGAGTGTTTAAATATAAAAAGGAATCATCTAAATGATAATTAGGTTGCTCATTATAATTAAGACAAAATGGAACAATACATTAACAAATAACTTTTCTTATTTATGCTACAAAAAATTACTGCATTTTTAACATTTTAAAACATTTTTTTTATCGTTAAATTACATGGATCCGAACTAAATCAACTTATTATTTATCAAGTATTTTGGTTCAGATTTCACATGAAAAATGTTAACACTGAACTAAACTTGTTTGATTGACTCAGTTTATAATTTTTTAAAAGAAACTAAACTAAAATCAACTATGAATACTTCTATTTTTAAATCTAAATACTAAAAGCAAATTTAAACTAAATTTTAAAAATTATTTCAGCCATTTAATTATTATAACGTCAATAAAATTTACGAGATCAATAGTTTAATGTGTTAGATGCGTTATTGTTCTCTTTAACGAGATTCTGATGGGGTTACAGGTTAAATACAATATTTTTTTTATTACTAATAAAGAATTTTAATAAATAAGAGTATTAGGAGTATTGTAATCTATGTAAAAAAAAATTCAATCTGTTTAGCCATAACCAGAAACATGTAAAAAAAACCTAAAAAAATCTTATTATACAAAACATTATAGCTTAACAGTATCAAAAACATTTCTAAACCACAACATGAAACATGAGGGTGACCTTTGTATACATCAAACCATAAAACAAAGATAAAATTTAGAAATAGATTGGAAAGGAAAATGAGAAAATATTTTGAATAGAAAGTTCGTTTTGGGTTATTCATATAAGTGTGTGAAAAATAATTTATAAAGGATATATAATTAATTTTAAATTATTGTTTTGATCTTAATTTATTAGTATGGATTGTTGTATGATGTTTTAGTTTATGTAAAATAAACTTATGCACCAAAACTTTTTAAGAGTTCATGTATGAGTTTAAGTTTCCAGAGATATTCACAATTTAACTTTTAAATTTAAGTTAGTAAGTTTAGCTTGGAGGATGATTTTGGATAGAATATGAATTTGGTTAGGAGAGGGTTAGCTCTAGGAAATACTCTCTTCCCAATGTGTGGTATGGAGGAGGAAGGCACCAATCATTTGCTCTTTACATGTGTAATGTCATGCATTACAAGGCAAAAACACATTTTGAACAATTCTTTTTGGTTGGTTTGACTAATTACAAAATAGAATACAGAAAGAGGTTTGGATGATAAGCATATGAATTCTATAGTTTCACAGAAATAAAATTATTTTTGGAAATGGGATAATAGATGGTGTAGAGATTTTCATGCTGGCTCACTAAGAAGTTGGGAGTGAATAACTAATAAGATTCAAAAACTAATTTCACTTACTCCAAATGGTGCCTTAGTTCACTAACATGTCTTAAGTTCTAATGAATGCAGTGGTAAATCTTCTGCCAAAGTTAGGGTCCCAGTTCAAATCTTATGTTGACTAAAATTTGTCTAAGAAAAGTTAGATTTCTTAGTTGTTTTATTGATATAGGGATCACAACAAAGAGACAATCAAGTAATTACAAGAGGTATCAAGTGCAGAATTATTTTCAACATGAAAGCCATAAATTTTGTATGAGTTAATTGAGTACAATAAGGTCAACATTTACATTTTTGTGATTGTGTGATCATAAGGTGAAAACTTAGCTTTTTTCTAATTGCAAGTTTTTGCAAAGTTGTACACATTGTTTTGCTTATTAGCAATATTCTTTTGAGTAATGCAAAGGTGTTTTTTTGGTTTAGTTGGATACATATACAGTTTTAGGTTATATTGTAATAGAAGGGTTTGAGAGCTATGCCATACAACCAAAAACATTTTTTCTACAAGTGTTGAAACCTCCTTCAAATACTCTATTTTTTTTAATAAGAAAAACTTTGAAACTACAAAACTGTATTGTAATAAGTATGAACATTATTATTAAATAATAGAAGATTTAGGTAGGTAGGTATAGTTGGTTACCTTTGTTTTTCTCTAAATAGTTTTTAGATACATTAACTATTAAGGAAATAATAATTATCAAATGTAATTATTGTATGCAATATTTGACGATATTGTACCCAATTATATGCAATTAATTTTATAATTATAAAATCTCATGATTAGTATCCTACCTAATTAGATTATAATTTGGGGGAGAGAAAATCCCTATATATTTCTTATACATGAAGTATGTAATATACACAGAGAATAAGAAACATCTCTTCCTCTTACCATTTTTTATCATTTTCTTATATAAACTTCAATAACTTTTTTTTTTCTTATTTATGAAGTTCGCATATATGGTTGAAGCGAAATAGAGATCAAGAAAAATGTCTTTAGATCCCGAGTTCCTTCCTCAAGTAACAAGTGATAATCATCACCAATAAGGAGACCACTATAAAAAAAAAGTTAAATTTTACCATTAAGTGTCAAGGAGAGAACCTTACTTAAGAAATATATTTTTCTCAATATGTTTTTCTCTGTGATTGAAAACCTATTTTACTTATTTTATTAGATTTTAAATGTTGTATTTATTTTTCAAACTTTTTATCGAAGTTAAATGGAACATGCGAGTTAAGATAATTATAAACATTGAAATATAATATTTGTGAAGTGAAAAAAATTAGATAGATGTAGTATTTAAAATATATTATATTAATTAAAATGATTTTTAAAATAAAAAATAATTATTTATTATCATTGATTAAATTAAATATTTATTTTAATTAATACAGAAACTAATTATTTTTTATGTTTAAAATTAATTTATATTTAATGATTTTTTTAAGTATAACATTATTATTGGAATATATGATAGATTATTCAATTAATATTCTTATTATATGTTATTAATTTAATGCTACATAAATACTTTTATTGATAAATATTAGTTATTAATAATGATGCTTTTGTTAAGAAAACTCCCATCTTTACCACCACAAACGGATATTATATTCTTAGATAATATAAAATATTAAAATTGTATTTTAAGGGAATGAATAAAATAATAAAAGTTAAAATATTTTTTCTAAATCATTAATACCAATTTAATTTGGATCGATAAGACAACAATTTTGTCAAATAAATTTGTTTATGTTTTAATACTTTATAGGAGATAAAAATTTTGCCATAGTGAAAAAAGAGATAAAACTTTTAATATTGTGAAAAGACATTGCGGTGGTGTGGGTCCGCACATGACTAATTTTATAGCCGACATCTAAAGTCTAAACTATAACCACTTACGTCATGGACGCCATCACCAGTTTAATTTACCAACATTTTGCTCGTGTCAATTATTTTAAAAGTTGAAATATGAATAGTTTACGTTAGACAACTTGTAGTATGGAGCCGTTAACAACACGACCAATAGAAAATAAAAGTGTTTATCGTATTAGAAATTTTCTTCGACATTAATTTGTTTAAGAAAACATAATTTTTTTTTAAATTATATTTTTATTTCGTTAGGTAAACTTTTATGAAATTTATACATGGAGACGAGAAAAGTTACTCCAGAAATAATTTAATAGTCCTTTTTATATATATTTCTTAATTAATCTAATCATTATAATAAAAAATAATTTATAATCGTTATATTATGAGAAAATAAACAACGGTGAAGAGAAGTAACTGTTTGGAAAATATTTTGAAAACAATTTGATCATTGAAATTTTAGCTTTATGATATTTCTTTCATATGATTAAATTTTAAAAACTTAAATTACTCATAGGAGTTGGACAAACAAGTTGATTCACGTTGAGTTAAAAGTGAGTCAATTTAATTTAAATTATTTCTTAATGAACTAAAGTTTTTATAACTTAACTTACTGTAAGTTGGTGGGTTGATGAGCCAAAAATAAAACATATTTTATGGTCTTGTTTATTTGGCATGCTCTATAGTGTCGCAGAAAAATATTTATTAGAGACTGAAACAATCATTAATAATTTTCACGTGCACTAATTAGATACAATATTATATTAGTTATCATTACTATATATGTATTTTAAACAAAGATCACCTGTTTCTTAAAGTCATATCGCGCTATAACTTTAATGTTTGTTTTATATATATTGCAAGCACTTTAATTATAGTATGCAAAGTGTTATTCTTTCTTTAGTAAGTAAAAATTATTTTTTAAGCTTATTGTACCTATAATCTTAAAGGTATTATAACATCTTGACCAAAGTAATCTTATTTCAATTTTTATCTGGTTAGATGAGATTTTTTTAATTAATTATTTGTATATTATTAAATGAGAGACATGAATCCGAAACATTGAACTTTCATTCAGGTTTTCAAAAGAACAGTAGTTTTATACAAAGAAAAAAATTCTAAAAGGAGTATAATTATGGGATAAATGGTGTATTTCATACTATATTAAAAAAAGATGAAGCTGATAGATGTTTTTCAATCAGCAAGTTGATAAATAATTTATTTTATGTCTCTCTTTCTTCATTTAACCCGAAGCTATCTCATTTTGGAATACATAATTGGATTTGGAACTAATTTATTGCAACAATAGGTCAAATACATATAATTTTGTGTACAAAAATAGGTTGAATTCGTCTAAATTGTATAAGATTAGAATTTAACTTGATTTTAAAACTACGGTTTGAACTCAATCTTTTATCTGGCAAAAATCATTTTTAGAAGTTGGTCTGACGCTAAATAAAATGTAACTATTTCATCATTTATAGTAAATTTAAATTAATAGTAAAATCATGTTTAAAATATTAACTTAAATAGGTCATTGTGATAATCTTTAGCAATTTAAAATAAAAAAAATTATTATCATATTTTCGAGAAAAAAATGCAATTTACTGTAGTCTTAAAATGAGAAAAAGGAAAAGAGATAAACTTAGTCAAAGGATGTTGGTACTTAAAAGGCTGGATCAAAGAAGAAAATAAGAGTAACACATGAGAAACGACGCCGACGGCTATTTCCATGTCACCGAACAGTGACTAATTTTTATCGTCTCGAAAAATTAAAAACTTTTTTTTCTTTTTCTTTTTCTTTTTCTTCTTCTGTAGTTTACGCTTTACACGTATTATGCGGTGGAATAAACACTTTATTTGGTCGGCCAGCAGCCAGATAATAAATACTGCATTATACTTAAATTAACAGGTCAATGTTACCAATCAGGCAAATGGTTCACCATGGAACATGAGTTTTGACGAGAGTGCTGTTGACAACCTGCTAGTGACTTTTAAGATCCACTTGTTAAAGTAATTTATTTATTTTACCAGTTATAACCATTTTCTTCGGTTTTTATTTTGAGTGTCAACAGATTGTGTTTTCGATTGGGTGTTGGATTCTAGATAATGATTGTTCTTGTATTCCATTTGGTCGGTCAGAGTCACTTTTAACTTTCTATTTTGCCTTCTTCCACTTGGTCGTTTGGTTTTATTGGTTGGGATGGTACCTGCAGAAGACACTTCAATGCTCAAGTAAATTAGGGTGTCGGCACTCGGGTGTCAGAGTATTATAGATAATGACGTATTTGGTTCTTGAAATTTGTGTTATTTATATTACCTTAATGAACCTTCATTGGTAGACCGAATTAGAAGATTGGTTCATGTTTAAGATTGTGTTAAACAACCCTAATTGTGGATTAACCATGCTGATTTGGTCAAGTATAACTCGTCGTCATAGGTCGGTCGATCACATGTCGTCACATGACCTTGTCATTGTGGTCGATTGATTGAGTGATCGAGTTACTGAACGACTCACTGATTGAATCGGTCGTCCCATTGTGATTTTTTTTTTTTTTTAAATTAAACAATTTTAATTTTAAAATTGTATTAATCAAACCACTTAGAAAAAATTGATAAAATATCATCACTTTTTTTACTAATATATATATTTTTTTTTTCCAGGCTGGAAAGAAGGACGTTGATAGGAAGTAAAGAGAATAAATAATGAGCTAATTCCCATGTGCATTAAATGTTTCACTCAGATATCTTGTTCATGTTTTGTCTCTTGTACGTGTTGACGACTGGATAAAGGGTATCTCATCTTTGGAATAGTCATAGCACGCTCTTTCTCTCTCTTCAACGGAGGCTCTACTTTTTTGCGTGTTTTGACTTTACAACATTTCCCACTCCCACACCCACTCTTCTATATATACCAACTACTCCCTCCTCTCATTTCTCAACTCCAAAACCATTCAAACCCTCACAAACCATTCAACAATCACAACCTTCTTCTTCTTCAATTCCTTTTCCCTCTCATCAAGGTTAGGCTCTACACTTCCTCTACAACATCGCCATGGACAACGACATCGATGTTCCTTCATTCTTCCTCTGCCCCATTTCTTTACAAATCATGAAGGACCCGGTCACGGTTTCAACGGGCATCACCTACGACCGTGAATGCATCGAAACGTGGCTCTTTTCTAGGAAAAATACCACATGCCCCATCACCAAACAACCCTTGTCAGATTACACCGATCTCACCCCTAACCACACTCTTCGGAGACTCATCCAAGCCTGGTGTACAATGAACGCTTCTCACGGCATCGAAAGGATCCCAACTCCAAAACCTCCCGTTAACAAGACTCAGATTTCGAAGCTTCTCAAAGACGCTTCTCACTCCCCTCTCGTATGCCTCCGAAGACTCAAATCCATCGCTTCGGGAAGCGAGACAAATAAGCGATGCATGGAAGCTGCAGGTGCTGTTGAGTTCCTAGCATCGATTGTAGTCAACAACAACAACGATTCTTCAAATGGGGCTGACCCAAATGATGGATCTGGATTCGAGTTGAAAACAACTGCAAGCGATGAAGCATTGAGCCTGCTTCACACTCTTGATTTATCTGAACAAGGGTTGAAGACTCTTATTAGCTTCAGAAACGGAGACTTTATTGAGTCTTTGACGAGAGTCATGCAGAAGGGGTTCTTTGAATCACGCGCTTATGCAGTTTTCTTGTTGAAATCTATGTCTGAAGTGGCTGATCCAGTGAAACTGTTGCATCTAAGACAAGAACTTTTCGTGGAACTAGTACAAGTCTTGAAGGATCAGATTTCAACAAAGACATCAAAGGATATCATTCAAACCTTAATCCAATTCTCTCCTTGGGGGAGGAACAGGATCAAGGCTGTGGAAGCCGGAACAGTTCCTGTTTTGATAGAGCTTCTTCTGGATTGCAAGGATAGAAAGCCTTGTGAGATGATGCTGGTGCTGTTGGAGATACTGTGCCAGTGTGCCGAAGGAAGAGCAGAACTATTGAGTCACGGAGCAGGTCTTGCCATTGTTTCAAAGAAGATTTTAAGAGTTTCGACATTGGCGAATGATAGGGCTGTTAGGATTCTTCTTTGTGTTTCCAAGTTCTCTGCGACTCCACATGTTGTTCAAGAGATGCTGAAACTGGGTGTGGTGGCGAAACTGTGCTTGGTGCTTCAGGTGGATAGCGGAAACAAGGCCAAGGAAAAGGCAAGAGAGATACTCAAATTGCATGCTCGGGTGTGGAAGAATACTCCATGCATACCCAACAATATGCTTTCTTCATACCCGGCTTATGCGTGAAATGATCCATAGAGAATTTTGAACCATATATACCTCTTTTACAATTTTTTATGTACAGAATTATTTGGAAAGGACACAACACAGTTAGGTTCAAGTTATAGATACATTCACTGCCCACAAAAAATATTGGTGGGTAGCGATTTAGGTTTTGATTTGTGTTTCCTCACAATTGACACAGAAAAAGTTAATCAATCATACATTCATACCGATTTTGTTCCAGATTTTTTAGTTCATCTCTCTCCCCCTCCCTTTACATTTCATTTGCTTGAGTTCGATTGAAATGCTCAAATTGAATTTGAAGCTATATGCTCAATTGTGGGCATATCTTAAAGGAAGAAAAATATCACATAATAAAAAATGGATCTAGAGTAATCAACCTCGTTCTTCTTCATACACTTCCCTAATATATTTGATGAGTAAGATACCTGGATAATCTTTACAGGGTGTAAACAAAAATTCAAATTGCTAAATTATATTCATAATTATATAAATTCATATTACTTTTAATTATTTAAATGGATTTATCATATATTTTTGGATTATTGATTTCAATCCATTTAATTGGATATGAATTAGATATAAAATGGATACATTTTTGGATTATTCAAAATAAATTTTGGGTTGGATTTTGACTTGGCCCGGCATAGGTTCAACCAAGTCAATATTGACCCATGTTGAGCAAACTCAAGCCGAGTCGATTCAAGCCAAACTCGAGCTAGGTCGGCCCAAGCAAAAGTCGAGCAGAGTCAATCCAGAGAAAAGTAGAAGTCGAGTAACCCTGGTCCAAGTCGAGTTGAGTGGGCCAGAGCCCAAGTCGATTCGGCACCTATACAAGGTTGAGCCAGCACCGGACCCATGTCATGCCAAGTCGACCCGGGTTGATGTCGAGCCGAGTCATTCTCAGCCCATGTCGATCTGAGTCAGTCCATGCTCATGTTGAGCCAAGTCAACCTCAACCGACGTCGAGCCGAGTTGGCCCGAGTTCATGTCAAGCTGAGTCGATGTCGAGCCGAGTTAGCCCGGGCCCATGTCAAGCCAAGTCGGTTTGGCCCATGTCGATCTGAGTCCATTCAAGCCCATGTCAAGTTGAGTCAGCCCGGGCCAATGTCGAGCCGAGTCAGCTCTAGCCGATGTCGAGCCGAGTCGACCCGATCCGATGTTGAGTCGAGTCGCTCTGGGTCGATGTCGAGCCCAGTCAACCCGGCCCAATGTTGTGCCGATTCGATCTAGGCCCATGTCGAGCCAAGTCAACCCGGGTCGATGTCAAGCCGTTGTCGAACCGAGTTGGTCCAGGCCCATGTCAAGCCAAGTCGGCCCGACTTAATGTTGAGCCGAGTCGGACTAAGCCGATGTTGGTCGGGGCCGATATCGAGCCGAGTTAGTCATGACCCATGTTGATTGAGTCGGTTAGGACCCATGTCGAGCTGAGTCGGTACAGGCTCATGTCAAGCTGTCACCAGATCCAAGTCAGGTCAAGTCAACTCAAGCCCATCTCGAGTTGAGTGAGCCCAGACTGACGTAGAGTTTAGTCGATCTAGTACTAAGTTGAGCTGAGTGAACCCAAACCTAGTTAAATGAATATAGTTTGAATTTGGATTAGTTATAGATTGAATTTTTAAAAATCCAATCCATGATCACCCATACCGACCAATGATGAGAATATTCATATAAAGAAAATTAAAATGGAAAGGACAGAAGTTCGGTTTTGTTAAATTTGAAGGAGTCTGAAACACAAATGAACTGAAAAGAGAGTTGGATAAAATCTGGATCGGCAACAACCACATGTACGTGAATAGGCCAAAATATAGTTGGGAGGATGAAGCAAGTTCTCTAAGAAGGGAGGTTGTCGTCACGAAGGAATGGAAGCCAATAAAGAACTTGGATAGTAAGAAGATGGAGCAAATAAAACATAGTTTTCCAATCTGTTGTTTCTTTTCCTCCTTCTACATTTGCCATCTGGATAAATCAGCTGGGAAATTTTTCCTTAGCCCATATTCTACATCATCACATCTCTGGTTTGCTCCCATTGTAACACTACTAACTTCTTGGCCTTTCTGAATTTTCTGGTTTGAAATATTATGTTCATGCATAAGTTTTGTTTGCAAGCAGCATGCTTATGTCATCTACTACTTCCTTCTACTGCATGTTCATAGCATATCCTTGCTCTATATTCTTTATATTTGTTACTTGGATTCTGTAATTAACAGCCTTCACCCACAAATTAGTCCATAAATTTACATATCCCTAAGAAAACTACCTATTTGGTGAATTTCCTCACCATTTCATTGTGCCTTTGCTTATGCTTATGGAGTTCCTATACCAAGCTTCTTTCTTTCCTCCCGCATATTTAACTAGTAATATTTTTTTAGATATTATAAAAAAATATTAAATAAAAACCAATTTTAAAAATAAAAAATAATTAATTATTATATTAATGAAATTAAATACAATTTTAAAAATTAAAAAATTATTATTTAATAAATAATTTTTAAATTAATATCTAATTAACTATTAATTCAGTTATCAATTTTAAAATTTAAATAATTCATAATTAAAACATTGATAATTAAATAAATATTAATTTAAAAATTATTTATCAATAATAAAAATTACATTATATACTAATTTAATCTTTAAAGTAAATTTTAAACCTTAAATACTAATGATCACTATTTCTTTGTAACATCCACTACAATAAAAATTATACGAAAATACTGACTAATTAGTCTTATATGGTTAATAGTCTTTGTAAAATCTAAACTAGTAGTATTTAATTAAAATTTTGTTAGTTAATATTAAATACTAATTAAAAAAACTATTTTGTAATTTTTATTAATAATAAAAATAATTTTAAATATTAATAATTTTAAAATTTATAAAATAATATTTAATTTATATATTTAATAATTATCTCTTTAGTGATAGTAATTTTCATATTAATATGTCCTGTTTCTTTTTATTGATAACTCTTATATCTTTACACAAACAAATCATATATATATATATAAATAATTTGTTTAGAGTGTGGAGTTTAGTTGTAACAAGTAAGTTTGATATTGTAATATTGTAACTAGATAGTAATATTTGGATTTATGACATAGTATATCTTCTAGCATAACCTTATAAATCTGAGTAGTAGAAAAAGGCAAACATACATGGATACTGCTTTTTCCACACACCATTTTTACCAGTTTTGTTAATTACAACACATGTGATCTCCCATTCTGCCCATCATTATAACTCAAGTAGGAGTAATTTCTTTCCAATCAGGAGTAATTTACTTTCAATAAGCAACTATCTCTTTCAAATCTGGAGCGCCTTAATTAATTGTTCTGTAACAATAATATTTGTTTGATATTAATTATATTAAATTTTCTTCCATTATATTAATGTCAAAAAACTTGTTTAAGTTATGACATTGTAATTGCCCTCGTGGTTAAGACGTGGGCAACTGAGTACCTTGAATAAATCAAAACAAAGAGTTCTTAATTCTCGCATATAATTCACATCTGACTGTGAAAATATTATTTTATTATAAAGTAGAAAGGAATAAATCTTTATGATCAATCTCACATACACAAAGTCAAAAGTTAAATGCAACTTAGGACTTACCTACTTTATATTTTTAATATGCATGATTTAATAAAACACTCTTCTCTTCATGCACTATAAAAATGCATTTTACATTGAGAAAATTTAAGCTCACCATAAAATATACACATCTACTTTTTATGAAAAATCAACTTTACATAAAAACTTATTCAAAGAGAGTGTTGCATTGTTAAGAATGATTGAGTTTTGACACGCACTTGAGACTACTTCGGCATGGAAAGATCGCAAAATTAGATTTATTTTGAAACTTTTATGATGTTTGTTGATGTTTTTGAATGAAAAGTTTCAGTTTCTTCAACGGATCAATCGTGGTATATGCATGTACTTCTAGAAAACGAGATCTAGGAGTATATAGTTGTGAATGTGCTGTTCAAACTCATAGATAGACCAAGCTAGGAAAACTACGTAGTTCTCCTAAAGTTTAAAATCTAATGTATTTTTGTTGGTCAGAAACTTTTTCATCTACATATGTTGACCCAAAAAAAATAAACAGAAGAATCCCTTGGACGTCCCCAAATTAATGATAAATAAATAAATCGTCAAACCAATAATGCTAATTAATGAATTAGTCAAACCCCTTCATAAGACTCCTCGATCTCTAATTAGTTTAAATTTTGTTATTTTTATTATGAGCATAATTTCCTGAGCAAAACATATATATTCTTAATTATTTTTTATCAATTATTTTCTTATCCAAATATCCTTAATTGTCCACAAATATAAATGTTATAAATTGTGTCTTATAATCTCGTTATAGAATTCAAGAAATTAACTTTATAAATTAAAACTTCACTACTATGCATCTCTCCCATTGTAATATTTAATGGTAATTTTTAATATATATATATATATATATATAAATTTAATGTTATTAAGTAAACTAATATTTTTTTTTATAAAAAAAATAAATAAATTAAAAGAAAACATTTCAGAATTGTCCCAAACCTAATACACGGCTTTAACCATATCACCACCTACCTTAAAGAGCATGAATAACATTACATGTTACATAAGTGATAGATACGACTTCTTGACATACAAGCCTTTTAATACCATTCCGTTGTACTTACAATACAAAAATTTGTAACATATTTGTATACACTACCATGTTCTTTATTACCCAAAAGGCGTATCTGCAACAAAATTACACATGCATTTCCTCCATCATCATACACATAACCCCAAAAACTTCCTAAGAGATTATTGTTTAAGCTGAAAAACCCATATATAACAGTATCCTTTCCTCCAAAGCCTCCTCCAAAATTCCTGGTGACCTGCATTTCAACCTCAACTGCCATATTCCTGCAACAATAGCTTAAAACTTTTCCCTTCCTTAGCTAAGGGGTAAGTCTATTCTTTTAAATATAACCTTGTTAACCATATTAACTGCATAAACAGAATTATGTAAAACTGCATATTAAACAAAAGCTAACTTACCCAATAGTATACTTTATACAAAGGGACCCCAAACATGGTTGAGTAGGACAATATGGCAACATCTAGATTTGCTATTTATTACAAAAAGAATGAAACATGATCCATTTCCAATTGAAACAGCAAAGAGTAACCTCCTTTGCATACTATGATCGAGGCCTTGCAAATAGATAAGCATACAAACTAATCATCTTTCTTAGCAAGTGTGAATTAATTATCGATGTCATATTTTAATATTTAAGAATAAATGAGGCACAAATTAGTACTCTTTCTTACTATTACCATTTGCTTGCTTTTGGGGCTATACTAATTAGAAATATTAATGAAATGTATTATTTTTTAAAGATTAAAATATTCAAAGATTTTTTTTCAACAATAAAAAAGGAAATAGAATGGGCCAACCCATATAAAAAACCTCATGCAAAAATATAAATGTTGGTAACACATTAGATAACTACTTGGTAACAACTATTTTTTTTTACAGAAAAACAAGATACACCACCTTCTAAACATTCTGAGTATTACAAGAATGAATTTATGACCTAAATACTAAATAAAGGACTAGTGTCTATTATTGTATGAAAAAAGAGATTATTATAACATATAAAGTAGAAGAAAGAGACAAACTTTAGTGATAATAATAAGTTTAACAAAAATATAAAGTTGGGATATATTTATCACTAATAATTAAATTAAAATTAATAATATAATTTTATAATTAAGAGTTCATGTGGTATTGCCACCCGTAAATCCCGCAATGATCTATGAGTGAATAGTGGCTGAATCATCGTGGTTTCCAAAGAATACAATATACAATGAGATTAATATATTATATAAATAGATGTAAGCAATTTGTTTGTATAAAGATGGATCTATGAATTTGTGTACGGTGGGGGTGAGTTTCTTAGATGTATATGGTAAGCTTAAATTAATTTTAGGGACGATATATTAACAATTTGCTCTCTTTAATTAATTATATAAAAAAATGATATTTTTATTATTTTATATAAAAAATTGAAATTTTAGATAAAGAAAGTGTGTTGTATATTTGAACAAGTTTTGAATGTATATTTTTCTATTAATTTTGAAGGGTCATGTGATGCACAGGTTGTAGGTTGGTTGTTCTTTAATTTTGGTTTGTTTGAGGTATAGTCCAAACTTTGAAACATTGAATAGCTTGGCTTTGTCTCGAAAAACGACACTGTGGTGGGGTTCTGGGCACCTGGTTACAAAACAATACGTGGTTTATGAATTTGAATATTAAATTGGTAGTGAGATGGTGTTGATTGAAGGTCAATATAGTGGCGAAGGTGAACGTGAAAGAACGTATACGTTTGAATATAATTTTCTGACCAAATTATGCAGAACCAAAGACCATTACTATTAGCTGGTGGTGGGCATTGATGAGTGAAGAGGTGCAAGTTGGGTTGGTTGGAACCCCCAATAAAGTCTTTTTAAACAGTTAGTTAGTACCCTTCTTCTGACCCTTATAATTCTCAGACTTCTGCTTATTACTGCTAATATTTAATTCCACAGACCATTAACGTTTCTTAAGCTTTTTTAATAACCATTCAATTATTATTATTTTATAAATTCTATTCTTTTGTTTTATGTATTTTATCGTCATATTATTCTGCAGTTACTGGAGTATTATTTGTAATTTTTATTGTAAAATGAACAATATTGATAATTAATTGTAGCCAAAGACTTAACACGGGTTACACAAGTAAAAGGCTGCAAAAAAAAAAGTGAATAAATAAATATTAAAATTGGTCTTAAAATATGAGTGTATGACTTTGGTAGATTCTTAATTAAATTTGTCTCTATTACATATAAATAACAAGACTTGTATAAACCTCTTCTCCTTTGTATTTGAATTATCTTCCTCTATAATTCTTTATTTTTACTAGTCTTGTTAAAGTATTTTATAAGACAAGAAAAACTATTATATACAAACTAGTTGAAACCACCCATATATAGGAACTTAATTTGTATATTGAAGGTAACTAGATAATGCTTATGTTTAATGAGCATAAATACTTAATAATTGCCCTAAGCCTCCAAAAGAAATACCCTTAATTGCTTAGAAGATATTCCACCCAAACATCTAACCTTTTACTCTTGAAAAGGAGAAAAATAGTTGAGAAAAAGTAGAAACTGCATCACCACTAAATGGAACCTTCAATCGTTCCTATCTTACTCCTAAGAGTAAACCTTCAAGTCAAAATTAATTCAAAACATTGTTGAAAATTTCACAGCAAATAAAGATTAAGAGATTTAATTGCATATAAGTGGATGTAAACCTTATCTTATAATAAGTTAATTTATGATGTTGAATTAAGCTTAAAATCTACTTTTCAATAAACACAGGTGTACCACAATGTTTTGTATGGATGTTTTACACAAAATAATGTATCATCCTTGTCTCCCTAATTTACTCATGACAATAAATTCTTAATTATCTAACCATACACATTGACTTTGTTTCTAATCGATGTGAGATCTAACAATATTATTTGATAAATTTAAAAATGTACAAAGTCATGAATTAGTTCCAAATAATAATCACTTTTGTTGTTTTTCTTTTTAGTTTTCATTTGGTTCATAAATATGTAAAAAGCCATTGACTTTTGTCTTTAATGTTATGAAAATTGACAGGTAAAATTAAAAATAAAAATTTGTATTACAAAGTCAGAAATGAACCGAAGATTTTAAAAATACAAATCAAACTTAATACACAAAATAAAATGTTGAGTTAAGAAAAATATATAAAAAAAAAGTTGTTTAGTGAGTCTTAATTAGTGCGAAGAAATAATTTTATACCAGATTTGCCAAAACTCTTAAGACTTAAGCTGTTTTTTTTCACCTGGCAGTGTGTTAAAAAATTGATTTTGATATCACTCCTTAATACTTTGATTCTCAATGAAGGAAAAACAAGATTTCCTTCAAAAGAACAAGTGGATTTCTTGATGATGATGACAACTCACTCATATATATGCACTTCCAAACTGAAATAGACCAGAGATCATGGCATTGAATGTGGTAAGGGGACAATGAAATGAAAGGAGCGATTCAAGGCTAGAAGGATGTTAAGGAACAACTTTGTCAAACTTTGCAACAAATATTTCTAACATATTTTTTAATGTAATGAGTTTGGTTTCTACAAGAAGAAAAAACCTATTAATTGAAAAGGTAAGTGGTTTTGGGTGAGTGTTATTACAGAGAAAACACATTTGTTTAGTAGTTTCTGATATTCAAATTCTTAATACATATTAATAACTAATGTGATTATGCAACAACTATGTCTCAAGCCTTCAGAGATTTCTTTTTTTTAGTTTCCATAAGTTAAAGCAATGAGAATGGGTTCCACTCTGCACTTTTGTGCTTTTGGGTTCCCTTGTTGTCCTTGCCACCTTCAGTTATGCTACTTCTGTTTTGGCCACAACTCAAATTTCAGGTTTGTGTTTGGTGAGACTCCAATCAATAAAATCGCTAAATCATAACAATATATGGTATAAACTATTGGGAAAATAGCACAATATATGAATAGTTCATACATACGTATCTCTCTCTCTGTATATATATTCATTTCACTCTTACATAAAAATAACTTTCTCCACAGCTTTGGAGGAGAACAAATCCGGTCCCTATCCTGGTACTGGTAACCAATATTTAAAACTAAAGTATAACTAGATTGGATGCAGATATCGAAATATATTCATTATGATAGAAAAGTGTTTGTAATCATTACTAGGGTGCACGTAACACAAATTAAAACTGCATATGCTTACATATTCAAATTATTTATTAATGATTTGATCCAACCTATACATAAACTGTATATAACCAGAAAAACCAAAGAAAGGCAGCGGTATTGAAGAATCACATATTATATATATTATAAAGGCGTGGAAAAAGAAGCATCCCTTGGCAAATCGAAGTGGCTCCAATAGTTACCCATTAAGAAGTCTGCATCATAAGCTTCTGGTTCAAAAAGGGGCCATTGGGTGGCTTGCAAACCATGATCTACCATCATCTCAGAATTGGACCACGACACATTACCATGTGAGGTTTCTGCATCTTCACCTGGTAATGGGGGCAACTCAAAATTTGTTTTTGTAACTGTTGTATCATGACTGCTACTATATTCTTTATGCTTCTGAATAGAGTTCAACCCACAAAAGTACATTCCGATATCCTCACTAAAATAGGATTCTGTGGGCTGTTCATGAAAATGCAAGCGCCCGGTAAGACCGTGCTCTTCAGACAAAGCACTGTGGCCAAAATCAGTGTTAATTATGCTTGAATACTCAGGAGAAGGAGAGCAAAATGTTTGCACTTGATCTGGCTTCACGTTGAGAAAACTTGCATAGACTTGAGCTATATCAATATTTGGCCCATCAGACATCACTGAAGATGAAGGCCTTAAATCAGAATGCCCAACTGGGCTATTGGCTTGTCTTAAGGTCTTATTATATCTACCCCTTCTACTTTTGCGGCAGCCACCACCAATTGGTACGTTGCGGAGGGATCCTCCTTTGGTCCAGTACCTTCTGCAGCCCTTGCAAAAGTACCGTGGTTGAGTTGAACTGTAGTTATTGTAGTAGCAGAACTTGGTATTGGAACAACTACACCTGGGACAGTTCGGTGAAATCTCAACACTATTAGCCTTCCACCCTCTCTCCATCACCACTCACAGCATATCAATGCATTTCCCTCTCTATGGTTTGTTTGAGGACTTTGTGTGAGAGGGAGAGAGAGGAGGGAGATTTCAAGAAAGGGGAAGTGCAAAAGACTATCTAGACTTCAATTGATTATATGAACATTTTGTGTGATGGTGAAGCTTTGAACTCCTATAAAGCACATTGAGTGTAGGGGTGAAGTTTGTTTTATAATGTAACACGTGAGAGGGCCTTTGGATATGATCTTGGAATTGTATATGCGGCCATTCACATGAACATGCATGGGGCAAGTTAGGCCAGCTGGTGTCACTGCTCCGTGGGCTAATGCATGGTGTCGGTGTTAACCCTACGTGGGATGTTTATATTGGTGGAGATGAGTGATAGCGGAAGCAAAACCCTCGGTAGAATCATTTCAGGTTTCTTCTTTCAACAACCAACAACTTAGATACATGAGAAGCAGATCCCACAACAAAAGTTTAGCATCCCAATCTCAATCTTTCCCTGATCCCTTAAGACTTTAAAATAGAAGTTAAACAAATCACTGCACTTTACCGACACATATATTTCCTTTTTGCTAATTATGTTATAATTAGTACATACATATGATTATTAGAAAACCTGAATGATTATCCTCTTCTCCTAATCAATTTTTTTTTTCATTTGTAGAACATGAACTCAAATTCTTGCTGAACATATATCTGAACATTGTTTCACTTGAATTAACGTAATGTTGATAACGTACGGTCACAAATGTAATTCTCTGATCTCGCTTCTTTAACAATACTAATAAAGAAAAATGAAATCAATTGATACCAAGGTTTTTTTAATCACGCCTACTAATCATTGTTCAGCTCCCTCGTGCGCTGAATAAGTTAATAATTTTTTTGGCATGAATTTTGGGAGTAGTCATGGGTTCCACTTGGTGTCCGCTTTGGCTTAATTTGTACGCTTCTTAATTAATAATTTGTGACAAATTAAACTTGTATCTGTTGTGGAAGAGAATTTTAAGAACATCTAGTTTAAACCAAGCTTGTCTTTTATACAACAAATTAACTATAAATGCTTTCTGTTTTTATTAATTTCGAAGTCGGGTTAGTTATGTCAATAATCAAGACTCAAGAAACTTGGAGGAGCATTGCTTTTGCTATGAAGCTCTGATGGATGCAGTGGTTCACGCATCTTCTTTCTTTTAACTTGATCCAAATTTTTCCGTCAATGCAGTTCAAAGTTATAAGCTATGTCAACCTAAAAGTACAGTACGCTAATTGTTCGACTGTTCTTTAAGAAAGGAGCACATGGGATTAATTTGAGTTTGCATTTTCTGAAGAAAGAATGTCTCTTGCACGATAGTACGAGTAAGAGGTTGTTATTAATTGTTATTGGTTGGATCTTGAGCTTCTCGGATCATGCAAAACCTTTAAAATACTGTACTATTATATCAATGAATAATAAATGACACTCCACCATGATGCAAACCTTACTTGTTGTGAATGAATGCTTCTCCTCTTTTCTTTTCTTTTCCTTTTCTTCTTGCTTTAATCTTTCCCATTATTAACGTAGTCAAACAATATCAAATAAAAACAACCGCAACTGCAAAAATGCAAACATCACAAGAGTTGTCTAGTAAAAATAAGCACTTTGACATGTCAGAATCATTAAAAAGAACACCAGATCGCTATAAGAAAGTCTAATAATACATTTTCGAACACATTTTTATTTAGAAAATATTAGTCTTATCCTTTCTAGAACACCATTTTTTAAGATAAATCATTAGATGGTTGTTTGGTTCGGAAAAGATTCGGGGAGCCATTAGGAAATCATATAAAAATAAAGACATTACCTCAATTTCAAAAAAATTGAAACAAATAGGTTGGTGAATTTTTTTTCTATATATTACTCATTTTTTTTATTTCTACTCTTTGGTACGAGTGAATATACCAGGAAAACTTGGTACATAATCAAGGAGATTTGGATCTAATAAGTCATTAGTCAATCCATACAAGACATATGACGTCAAGCTTTAACTCTAGATCTAAAGACGAATGAAAGTTTGTAGGTCTTTCTCCTTATATATTGTTGATTTCACTTATTTTCACTCAATGAGACTTCTAATTACACACCTAATCCTCATATACTCAATATGAGGCAATACTTAAATCCTAATTGTAGTTTCACACTACCATCTAACACTATAAGAAAATGTGGTATTACCGACAAACCAATTCCATAGGTAAGGTGAAAAATCCGAAGTAATTGCATATTTTTGACGGAAAAGCAATGGTAAAGTTGTATGGAGGTAAAGTTTTATAAATTCTGTGAGTTTCATAGGAAATGCAGGTTTGTCTTCCAGTTTGACAGGCCAGACCTGCTCTACTTCATTAGTGGGGTTCATGGTCACTATGACAGAGGCACAAGATAATTATCAAGGTCTTGGATATAGAGGCAACACCGTCACCCCAATATGTAAATGACACTGCACCAAAACCACATTCAAAAAGTGGAGTTGATGAGCTGAGTCCTATGAGGATAATAACAACATCCACACTTTTTGTTATGTCAGCCTTCTTCCTTTAGCTCTTTATGTTTGATTCTTGTGTATTATTAGAGTCTTAGGTTTGTGAGTACTAGTTTATTTGTTGTTTGGTAAGTGTTTGGGTGGAGAAGGGTCGACTGTGGCTGAGCTAGTCCACTCTGTTGTAAATCCAATGTTGGTGGCAATGATTGCAGCAGTTGAAAGGTGGGGACAACTAGAGGAGTATATAAAGAGAATCAGATCACAGGAAATGGTGAGGAAGGAGTAACAGACTCTGAAAGATCACAGGTGTGCAAAGAAGATCACTTGGATCATTTGTTGGAGATGGTGAGGTTTTCAGTTTTGAAATCATCGTTGTTTACATCCCTGTTTACAACAGGTGGAGTTCTTAAGGATAATTTTAACTACAATGTGATTGTCAGACACCAACTTCCTAACCGCCATGGTCACATTAGTCTAAACCAACCTTAATGTAGTTAGACAAAAAAGAGATGTGCACATAAAAAGGAACTGAAGAAAAATAAATTAAATGACCCAAATTTGACTTTAACTCACCATTTGTCCTTTTACTTAAAACAAATCAGTCAATTGAACTTTAGATTGGGGAAAATGAAGAAAAACACTCACGGCAACCACTCAGCAATTAACCTTTCTTTACTTTAGAAAATGACAATTATAATCACACGGTGACTATTCTCAGAACAACAACTTAAATCAAGGATACAAAAACAAAATAAAACTAATTATGAAGAAGTTCTTAATTATACCCAAATAATTAACACTTCAGCAAAAGTAAGCTTCAAACTTTATGACATAATACAAATTGAGTTTCTGTAACCTAAAGAAATTAGTAGCAATTTCGAACTTTTCTTTGAGATTGAGTTTGGTCAACATCAACAATTAATGGCCAATAAAATCATCCAACAAACAAAATTCAAAATACAGATGGGAATTGATATTAAAATGGAGTTCTTTACCTAACACAACACTTTGTACAGCAATCCAATAGACGAGAGCAGAGTAGCCAACCTTGGAACCTTTCGCTCCTTTCGTTTGGTTTCGAAGCAGTAATCCCCACAAGATTGAATAAGAAAGCTCTTGGAACATTGTAATGACCTCATATCACAAAAAATCACTGCTCTGAGAGAGTTTACAGATAAATAACATACAGACATTTCAGGGTTCTTTGATGAAGATGCACAAATATTAACGGAAAAGGTGCAAACCTCGACAACATCTCAGAAACACTTTCTCAAATATTAACGGAAAAGCTGCAAACCTCACCGATGACAGCGACGGATGCAAGCACTTAATTTTTTCTCATGATAAAAGAATTAGGATAGATAATAAGAGAGTAATTTTATATATTTTAATTTGTTTTTATTAAAAAAAAAACTCTTAACATATAATGAAGGAAAAATTCATAATTTTGGATGTCTTTGGATTGGGAAGGCGTAGGGAGATTTCTGAGAATGAATATGTGGGTATTTGAGGATATTTTAAGAAAGTTTGTGAGTTATGATATTTTGAGACTTCTTTTAAATGGTACGCAGACAGTGATATAATACATATAACACTTACATAATACATAACATTTACAAACATATATAACTGTAAAGTGTTTAATTTAAAAAATATTTGTTGAATTTTTAACAATTTTAACACGGATCTAATAAAATTTTAAAAAATATTTTTTTTTTAATTTTTTAAAAACTCAAATTTATTGTATAGATTTTTATTATGATTATAAAAATAAGAAAAAAATCATTTTGAACCAACCATAAAAAAACATGTTTTTGCTATAAAAAAATATGAAACATATTTATGCACATAAATCTTTATTGTCAATTTATATAATTTATAATTATATAATATATAGATTTGTGTCCTTATATTCTACATTTTAGAGATTATACGTACTCATTATCCGTGTCGGTGTGTAGTGTCGATGATACATAGTTTGTGAATAGGGTGATGGTTGTGAAGAAATTTTGATTTTATATAAAGGTGTAAAATATAACTTTACAAATTTACCCTTACCTATTAAAAAAATTTAATAATAAAATGAGTTTTTGTTTAAAAATGAAAACCTTCACATATTTAGTAGATTTCAAAATTATAATTAAAAAATAAATATATATTAAATATAAATAGGTATAATTTAAAAATTATAATTAAAAAAATATGTATTTAATAAATTAAATAAAAACAGAATTTCAAGTAATTTCTTAAAAATATTAAACATGTGCTATAATATTAAAAAATAAATCTATTCTTATATAAATAATTATTTTTAATATTAAAAATCCTATAGTAACAAAAAAATAAAAAAATAATAATAAAAAAATAAAAAATAATATAATTAACAATAAAAAAATTCATAAAAAATTATAAAATAAATTACAACTCATAAACATAATAATTATAAAAAAAAAATTAATATAAACTCAAGAAGTTAAATAAAAACAAAACTTTAAATAATTTATTAAAATATTAAATATATACTATAAAATTAAAAAATAAATCATCATCTTATATAAATAAAAAGTATTATTTTTTTAATATTATAAAACCTCACATTAATTTAATATAAAAAATACTACAAAAAAAATTAACATAACTAATCATAGTAGTGATATAATTCAATAATTAATTATTATTATTTTATTTTATCAAATGTTAGTTAAATTTATTTAATAACTAATATATAACTAATATTTATAATGAATTGTAGTTTTTATTAATATATAACGTAAAAATACGTGAAAATATATTAAAATAAAAATAAAAATTATGTGTTGTAACTTTATTTTTATGGATTGTTTGAGTATATCATAAATTATAAAGTCATAATCTATTATAAACTATAGGAATTAATAAAATTTTAAAAAGAGTAAATAGAAGAAAATGATTAATATTTCGATAATCAACACAATTATTTAAAGACTTTGATAAACAATATAATTAATTGCGAATTTATATGAATATTTTGAATATGAATTAAAGATGATTGTTTGAAATAAGATGAAATATATTAATGTCTTAATTAATAATTTATATTTGTTGTATAATATTTCATTACAATTAACTTGTATGTGCCTTATTTGTCTTAATCAGTATTTTATTAAAACTAGTTGTTAAATTTATATAAACACTTATTATGTAACTGCCTTAATTGAAACTCGACAATAAAACTCCTTGTAAACTTCTTTATAGGAGTAAAGCCTTATACTATAGTACATCTTAACACAAAGTTTACAATATTAGTATATATTTATATATTTTGTTTATTATATTGTCAACGGTGTTGCATAAATAGTCAGGATTTAAATTTGAGAACAAATATAAACCAATGCAATTGATTGTTTGTTATTCCAAGGAATTCATTAATTCTGCTTATAACCTCAGTAAGAATATTAATTTTGCAAAATTTTGAGTTAATGAATGTAATTTACTTAAAAAAATACATAAATATAATTTTTGTAGACATTATATATAATTTATTTATTTATCAATTCGTATTCTCTTAAGTTTCATTTCAAACTATTTTAGTTCTCTTGAGGAATGAGTAAAATTTTACTAAATATTGCTTTTAGGAAAAATTGAACTCGTAGAATGTCCAAACAATTGGTTATGTAAAAAAAGAAATCCATTTTTTTTTACAAATGTTTATATAAAAATTATAAATGCATTTATTTGTTATTACTAATCTTTGCCTGGACTCTGGTAGACGACGTCGTAGAAGGCAAAGGCAACTTCCTCTGGAGACTGAACTGTGTGTGGGTTCCCCGTTTGTCGTTTGTCCTTACTCCCCAAATTCCAATCGCATCTTGACGGCAGAGATCGGATCTGCTCTGCATCTCTCTCAGACCGACACGAGAAAGAGTGAGGCGACTCCACCACATCGCAGTGCCGGCGAGCTGCGAATAACCTGCCAAAGGAGAATATCCATTATACGATGGCGACGATAGATCCGTTGATGACGCCGCTGGGGCAAATGCTATTGGAGGAGATCACTCCGGTGGTGATGCTTATTTCAACTCCTTCTGTCGAAGAAGCTTCCCTCAAGAACGGCCTCTCCTTCCTCCAGACGCTAACGCCGTTCTGCTCCTTCGACAACATCGACGGTAATCTCGTTCTCCGCATCCAATCCTTTTTAATTCATTATCCGCTACGCCTTCTCACTCCTCACCAGCATTGTACCACATCGTGCAGTGCCTGTTAGGACTGCCAGTGACCAACCCTATCGCCTTCACAAGTTCAAATTACGCTTGTTCTACGCCTCCGATGTGAAGAGGCCCGATTTGAAGGTAATTAACTGCTCGCGCGTTCTCTTATCAATGCCGGCCATCGCTTTATCCATGTTTTGGATGTGCTTGATTCGTAGATTTTTTTGAATGTTCCGTGCTTTGTTTGATGTTTAGGATTTATCATGTGTTGTGTATCCGTATCTTTTTACTAGGTAGCTAAAGAGCAATTGAAGCAAGTTATCACGGAGGCAGGGGAGAAAGAGTTTCCTGACTCGAGTTCTGATTTGCCGGAAATTAATCTTGAACTTTCCTCGAGTAAGTGACTTCACTGTATCTAATTGTTTTTTGTTTTGTATGTTCATATACGTGCCTTCACATGGTAAAACAATTAGATTTAATAGTTTAGTTTATATGTGGATGAATGCGCGGCTATACATCGAATAGTTAATGTTTATTTTGAATTGCTTGGGCTTGGAATTCAGCTGAGCTCGGGTACTGGGTTTTTCAGTTTGATTAAACTGCGGACATGATATATTTCAATAATTTAATTGAACAAAACAAAGCTTGAGGTAATATTAGTGCTATACTGCTATAATAGGCTTCACTTGGGCTGGAATGGTGATGCCAAGGTAGTTTAGTTCTGTCATTGTCTAAGACCTGGTTTGGTTGACAAATATTTTTGTAGGTTCTGAATACCAAAATACACCATCTTGGTTTCGGTTTCTCAATAAAGAGCTTGTTCGTGTGGCTTCCTTTTCAGACCATGAAGCTTTTGACCATCCCGTGATATGTAAGATTTGGAATCAGTTAGAGCTCTTATTCTTTTGTGTTGGAATTTTCTCATACATAGTATAATAGTATCTCTACATAATTTGATGTTGAATTTTTCTTCTACTTTCTGTCTTCTGAATGTATCTTTTCGAATATATTTGTCTTTCCTCTGAATAATTTGCAGGTCTTCTAGCTGTCTCTTCTAAGGATGAGCAACCTATTAACAGATTTGTTGAATTTTTTAATACCGATAAGCTTCCTTCCCTTTTTAATGATGGTGCAATGGATCCAAAAATTTCAAAGCATTACTTGTTAGTGCATGATAATCAAGATGGTCCTGCAGACAGGTATAAATGATGCTGCCTTTTTTGTTTGAGAAGCTTTTTAAGTGTGCATATACTTAGAACATGCACTGGTTGATAGTTACTTCACGATCTTAAATAATCTCCATGTTTTTTTTCTATTTTAGCCATCTTGCTTGCTCCTATGTGTGTTCCCAACATTTTATAGTATTGGCCCCAAATATTTAAGTTACAAATTTGTGGTATGACATCTCCCATCTTTACTTCCAAGTCATATTCCCCTTGTCTCTTGCCAAAATTATTGTTAGCCATATAGTTTATCTTATTCATACTTAGGTGAAAACCTTTTGTTTCCAAAATTTGTCTCCAAAGCTCAAGTTTAAAGGTAATCACCTCCTTTCATTCCTCAATCAAAATCATGTTATCTGCAAAAAGCATGCAATTAGGGATAGTCTTTTGTATTGTTCTTGGTATCTAGAACCAAAACTGGATTACTTAAGGATGATTAGACTAGGACTTAAAGATGAGCCTTAATGTAATCCTATCTCAATAAGAAAGTCTTTAGTCTCAACTTTTGGAGTTCTCACACCAGTTTGGATATAATAAGCCATGCATATGAACTAATTTTTCTTCCAAAGTATCCCATAACACTTCCCTGCTCTTGATCACAAGCTTTTTCTAGTTTAATAAAAACCATATGTAAGTCTCTTTCTTCTGCAGTAACTTTCTATCAACCCCCATAAAAGATGAATGCCTTCTTCTGCTGTAGACTTTCTTGGCAAAAAACCAAATTCATTCTTTGCAATTCTTGTTTCTTTTCTTAATCTATGCTCAACCACTTCTCAAAATTTCATAGTGCGAGTGTGAGCATTGAAACTGAAAAAATGTTTTATTAAGGAAAGAGAACGAAAATTTGGAAGTTGTTTGCTGCAACTTGATGCAATCTCGGGTCGTCTCTATTCATTAATTTGCTTTGGAAAGATATATAGTTATATGTAGTTTTAGACTTATTTGAGTTGCTTATTCTTCTTCAACAGAGCAAGTAGAATATTGACAGAAATGAGGAGTACTTTTGGTACAAACGATTGTTCGTTGCTTTGTATTAATTCTTCTGTGGATGCTCCATTCAAACATCAAGATAATCCTTGGGCTTCATATGTAAGTTTGTTTGGCGAGGACTTGTAGCTTCTTCTTTTCCAGAATAAAACAAGTTGATTATTTAGTTCATCTTCCTTGCCTCATGCTTTTTCCTTTTTCTTGTGTTCTGGAGCCTATGTTAAAAATTATATAAAATTTTGGTTCTGTTGATATGAAAGTAAGCAATTTAGGCTGTTGTCTCCTGAAATCTGTGACAGATAACTGATTCCTCATCTACTCCCAGTCAAGGTCTTGGTTGCTTTCTTAACATGGATGATATTGATGAGGTATTTGGCTTTTGCTACCAGAAAGGCTGTTAGATTCATTATATTGGATTTATGCTTACATCATACCTGCATTTTTTTCCTACCTATTTTTGTTGCCTGCGTACAGATTAAAGTTCTAATGCAAGATTTATCATCTAAGCACATCATTCCAAGTATGGAGCAAAAAATTCGTATACTCAACCAACAGGTTTGTTATGTTTAGCCCCTTTTTGAATTCATGGTTTTTGAATTTGTTAATCCAGACCCTAGATTAATTAGTTTGACCTATATTCTGATTGTCCTTCACTTTTTTCTTTATTATTTTCTTTTGTTTAGGTTTCTGCAACACGGAAAGGGTTTAAAAATCAAATAAAAAATTTATGGTGGAGAAAAGGGAAAGAAGACGGTGCAGATTCTCTCAGTGGTCCTGCGTATGTTAAATTTATTTATATCTTATGATAGAATATACACATATGCTATGTATAATTCAATTTCTGGCATTTTTCTAATATGGTTTTGGTTTTCATTGTTGAAGGTATAACTTTAATTCCATTGAATCCCAGATTCGAGTTTTGGGTGATTATGCTTTCATGTTACGAGATTATGAACTTGCCTTGTCAAATTATCGCCTAATTTCCACAGATTACAAGATTGATAAAGCCTGGAAGCGCTATGCTGGTGTGCAGGTAGTTA
>Ga0123342_1001535_pt1 | contig 38851 bp, 12 predicted proteins | sample Turbeawhitnodule_FD_89960 | JGI IMG/M metagenome (GOLD analysis project Ga0123342, IMG submission 89960) | Root nodule microbial communities of legume samples collected from Mexico - Turtle bean Mexico white nodule | ecosystem: Host-associated > Plants > Roots > Nodule | place: Mexico: Nepantla...
AAGGGTGCAGCCCTTAGTTGGTTCACCAAGCTCTCACCCAACTCCATCGACAGCTTTGCCACGCTCGTCGCAAAGTTTGAAACGCAGTTCGCGACCAGCCGGCCGCACCATCTAACCTCCATCGCTCTAGTAGGCATTCGCCAGGAGAAGGGAGAGTCGCTGAGAACCTTCGTGGATAGGTTCAGTAAAGTGGCGATGAGCATCCGGAATTTGAGTCCGGACGTCGCCATGCACCACATGCTGACGGCCCTGCGTCCGGGGCCCTTTGCCGACAACCTATGCATGCAGAGATCAGATATAATTTTATATTTAAATAATCAGAAGTAGTTTTATGTCCAGATTTTCATTTTTATTTTTTTTATCAACACCAGATTTTCATTCATATTAAATATGTGTAGTTTGATTAGAAAGTGGACAAATGACTAAGCATGCATAAGTCAGCCATTACCATGGATATTTTTTTTTAAAAATCTCACTTAAAGAATTGTACCAACCACAAGGATTAAAAACACGAATGAATATATATATATATATATATATATATATATACATATATATATATCATATATCATGAATTGCAATTAAACAACAATGCAATTAGTTTTTTTTTCATATATATTTGTTTTCTTTGAAGGAAAACAGAAGAAAACAAAATAGTGTTTTGGTCAATTCGTAGCAGTAATTAAGCTCTACCACATGTTGATCAACTAACTACTTTATAAGCTTTCTTTTAAGTTCATTCTGACATAAGGATTTCGTGCCTATAATTGAACGCAAGTGCTCCACCCAAGAATCTAGTTATTATTAGTTATACATTTGAATTTTGAATACAAATACCTCAGCAATCTGATCATCAACACACATGAAATAAATATGCTTCATCTCAAAACAATAATAAAAATCTTAATAATTAAAAACTACGCTTCACATCCAACATTAGTTAGTGTATTCCTTCTGATAAAAAGAAACAAGACAATGAAAAAAAAGGATAAGGCAAGAACATGTTTGCATCAGCATTTCTGATTCTCCAATAAGACCAAGTAAAGTGAATTCAACACATTGTTGTTTTTGTCATAGCCAATAAAAAGAAATATAATAAGCACGAGGGAATAAAGGAATTGAAAAAAAAATGCAAAAAGTTGAATATAAGCACAACAAGTTATTAAAGATATGATAATGACCCCACGCATTATCACTTTCTTTTGTGAAACTAGCAACATAAAGAAAAGAACTTTCAGTTCTTCTCTGTGCTGGGAATCATTTTCTAATTTGTTCACTATTATCTACTAAGCTCATCATAAAATTGTTTAGCCATGTGTATTGAACCAGATCAGAGTCAGCATCCACTGTTGAGTTGGATCTGACTCACTCCTATTTTTCACTATATTTTCTTTTTAAATGAAAACGTTCATAATATTGTAAAGCTATATACTCTTTATGAGGTTTCGAAAATGAAAATGACCAACAAATTTCATGTGAATATGGTCTTGTTCATGTTGAAGATATTCCATGGTAATCATCCAAACATTACAAGCTCACATAGTGAAGTGTTACTTTAATTGCACATGCAGGGGGAAACTGCAAAATTTTGTATGAGGAGCCAAATGCATAAATTGTAATTAAATTAAGATTTTAAAATTAATTCATTAAATAGAAATAATAATGAAGAATTCATAATAATTTGACTACATATTATGAAAATCTTATTTACACAAATTAAAAACTGAAAGATTCTGACGCTAAAGTCAAAGAATGAATACTTAATTTTTAAAAATTAAGTGATTCGAATAATACGAAATCTTTATGACATTAAAGAGATAAAAAATTAAATTCCTGAAAGCGGCAACACTACCACCTCAACAGTACAAATATATCAATTCCTAAGCACAGTTATAAAATTTAGTATGGCACACATGTATAAGTAAATTGAAACACCAATTAAAGGTATGTGTTTTATTTTTGTTCTTAGCATAATTTTTTTATAATGTTGAAACTCTTAATCTATATACTTTTCTTTAAACTTGGTTTTAATACCCTATTAATTTTAGTTAATCAATTTATTCTCAAACTTTTACAAATATTTGGAATTAAAGTTTTTATCATACTTAAAATTAATATTTAACAAGTATATTTAAAGTCACAAAATTAAAAAATAAAGACTAAATTTATTTATTTTTTAAAGTTTGAGAACTAAATTCCTTAATTTAAAAATACAAAGACTAAAAAATATCGAAAAAGTATAAAGAATTAAAACATTTTTTATTTGTAAACATGTTCTTCATTTTTTAAGATTTGACCTCGTATTAATATTATTTACCCGATAAATAAGTAATTATATATATTGAAAATTTAAATGGCCCAGCAAACAGGGGAATGTTTAGAAACGGAAACATAAAAGTTAGAAACTGGTGCAGTGCGTATTCCAATTTCCACTAAATTTGAGTCTTACTCTTAGGAAAGGAAATTTGAGAGGTTTTGAAAAACTTTAAACTTATATATTTCTATATGTAGAACTTGTATATTATAGTTAAAAGTATTTATGGGATGTTACACATTGCATAACAAGTATAAATAGAATGAGCATGGAAAAGTTAAGAAAGAACAACAAAAGAACATATGACAAACAGGTTTGAAGAAGATGATATAACCAGATAAGTGAAAACTACAACAACATGACAATAAAAGATATTGCGATCAAGTTTCAACTGAAAAATAATGATAATATAATAAAAAATACAAAATAAAGACAACTCAAAGCTGAACGAATTTGGAATATGGAATTGAAGTTCTAAGGAGCATAGCAAAAGCCAATGGTGTGAGGCAAAGCAATGTGTTGCAAAGGAGGTTGGTTATCAAACTGCTGCTTTAAGGCCTACAAATGACAGTAGCTGATTTTTACAAATAGGAAGAGATCTAGTGAGAACAGGGTTTAAAAAGTGGTGCTTCACAATTATCTTAAATGCTTCTTCAGCCATATCAAGGAAGGCTCATAAGCAATGTTACTGGAGATTTAGGCAAGGGTTTGCAGTTTTGTTGACTTTGTTTGACTTAAAGTGGCACGGAGTCAGTTGGTCATTTGGTAAGTTTTGTCAGGAGTATATATATGTTGCTAAGTTTTATGCTTTTTTGAAACATGCTCAGTTATTAACGTCTCGTTTTAGCTCTGTTTTTTGTACTCTTTATAAGGGTCAGTTAGGTTTTGGGTGAGTTATTTTTGTTGAATGTTTTCTTCTTTATTAGGTTACTCTGGCTAGCTTGTATAATATAAGGGAATGTGGTGTGTGACAAAAGAATGAATGTTATTAGCATTGACACACCAAACTTTTATATATATAGTTTAAAAGAGTTGAAAATTTCCTATATATACTCATTTATAAATATAATACATTCTTGTTGATATAAAAAAAGAAAGTCTATATTCACAACACGTGAAAAACATTTATATATATTTTAATCCCTTACACTCATTATAATATTTAAAATTAAAATTTTATATTTACAATTACTCTTTCTTTAAAAATAAAAGAAAAACAATCTATTATCTCCCTTTTATTTAAAAAAAAAGTGCAATAGGATAAAACAGAATATATAAATAACATTATCTATAACTGATAACTTGTATAAAAATAAAAGAATATGTTGTAATAATTACTAGTGGACATTTATTTTCATTTATATTCTCTCAATAAAATATCAGCAATGACTTAAGATTGTAAGACCTTTTCCACTCTATCTCTATTTTTTGTTGAAAAAGACAGAAGGACATACTAGATACTCAACCAATGCGATTTTACATGAAAGAATAGTGGATACTCTTCTGTGTACATTAGGATATATGTTAATTAACACAAATAATGAATGGATCAATTAATTGCACGTGTTCCTATATAATTGTGGATAGGATTCCAAATATGTAATGGAAAATTATCATTATACACTGCACCTAGAGATTCAAGAAGAAAAGAAAGATTAAAAAAACATATGTATTTATGAAAGACAAGTAATATGATATAATAAAAAAATATAGAGATACTGTTCTTTAACTCCTCAAATCTCTGTCATTATAATTTATAATTTTTTATTTAAAATTTAAATTTAAATTTAAGATTTAAGATATATGATTTTGATTTAGGATTTAAGATTTAAGATATATAATTTAAGGTTTTGGATTTATGATTTACAATATAAGGTTTATGATTTAATAACTGATAAAAAAAGTTTATGATTTCAAATTTAATAATTTTTTTAATTTTTGAAATAATATTTAATTTAATTAATATAATAACTAATTATATTTTATTATAAAAATATTTTTTATTTAATATTTTTTATAGTGTGTCCTATTCACACGTTAACAATTTCACTTGAACTCTGAATTATATGTATGATTCTTAACATAATACATACTATAATACAATACTTTTTATATTTCTATTTCAATTATTTGATCAATTTTATTACTAACATCTCAAGGTTCAAAATATGTTTGATTGACTTGTATTATAATAATTAAATGTATTTTTGATGTTAATGAAGGAACAATACTTCGATTTGAAACAATACTTCGATTTGATAATGGATAAGTAGTTAATTGCTCATGTAAAAAATTAACTATAGGTAATTATAAGAGAATTAGAAACATGAAAAAATAGAACAAGACCGAGTTTGAAACTTTAAAGGACCAAAATGGTGGTTTGAAGAAAAGTCAAATTGATAACACTTATGTAGGATGAAAATTTTTCAGTAAAAGTAACACATTTTATAGTGAAAGTGTTTAGAGATAAGTTACCTACTAGCCAAAATTTATGAAAAATATACATGTCAAGAAAGGCATTTTTGGCAACATTATTTTTGCATTGTGCCTAATCTCAAGAAGGTTAGGCGAAGTGTTGTGTGGTGCTCTATCACATAATTCAATATTTAGGTGTTTCTTTTTTACCTAGTCAAATTTCTCCCTACATTCTATTAATTTAGATAAAATTATCAAAATGTTCTATCTAATTCTTATTATTCTGGAAAGTTCTTTGAAAAATTTATTCTGAAAAACACATTACAGAATATATATAATATATTTTGTAAAGTTTATTTTGAAAATTGTTCTAGAAAAGATTTAACAGAAATATATTTCATGAATTTTGAAAAATATATTCTGGAAATATTCCATAAAAAGTAACCCATTAAAAAGGATAAATCAGTCTTTTTAAAATTGATAGGGTTCAGAAAGAAATTTGTTGGATACAAAACTAAACACCCTACTATTTACCCACAAATTATGGCTGGCATTAGAGGCCCACTTGCTGGCCTGGTAATCATTCCATTAAATTATTTAGGGGTCTGTTTCTTCCTGCACCTCCATATCTTCTTCTCTCACCTTCATAACTTTTTGAATTTCCAAAAATGCCCCTTTATAATATTCTAGATTACATAATCCGGAAGTCATTTTCCAAATTTGTAATTAGCTTCCGGATTACATAATCCGGAAGCCTTTTTTCATATGCATGATTACTTTTCGGATTACATAATCCGAAAGTCTTATTTAGCTTCCGGATTATGTAATCCAGAAGTCTTTTTTCAAATGAGTTTCTAGATTACATAATCCGAAAACTATTCTATGGAGGTGACACAAGAAGGATAAAAATGTATTTTCATGTTGTGTATGGAGGTGGCAGAAGAAGATATGGAGGTAGATATGAAGGTGTAGGAAGAAACAGTCTATTTAGGGTTCCTTCTATATTTTTTTTTCCTGATGGAGTTTCGTTATTAACTTTCCCATTTCCGACAGAACCTAACCTCTCAATCTTTCCTTTTGTTTTTTACTTATCTATCCACTTAGAATTGAACTTTAATAATATAATTAATAACTTTACGACTATCTCCCTGTTTCTATCTAATTCTTAATATTTTAGACACCTATTAAATAAATAAAAATTAACTGTATTCCTCAATTTATATCTATGAGTGAGTTTTGAACAGTTTCTTTTTAAATTGCATATCCGTGTCAGACATACGTATTGGACACTAAAACTTGTAAGACATGTATTCGTAAAGTGTCTAATTTAAAAAATATTTGTTAAATTTCTGACAATTATAACATGGTTCTAATATAATTTTAAAAATAAAAATACATAAATTTTTTTAAAACTCAAATTTATTATATAATTTTTTATTATGATTATAAAAATAAAGAACAAATCTTTAAATTAACTATGAGAAAAATTTTTCCTTGAAAAAATTGAAATATAATTGTGCTGTATCCGTATAGTATTAATATCCTATATTAGCCTGAAAACGTGATAGTAAAAATCGATGATGCTCTGCAAATGGGTCTTTTACGAGAAGTGGAGGTTAGGTTTGAATCCATTGATGCACTATCATTTCTAGTTTCTTACGTTGTTATCCGTTTTAATTTAAAATTTAAATGATGCCGTTTCGACCTCCTGTGTGTATCTAACCAGTATGATGTGGTAAATAATTATTTAAATTTTTCCTCATTTTCTATTAAAAGTTAAAATTTATTGTTAGTTATTTATTTCTTATAATGTGTAAACTTATATAATAAAAATTTCCTTATATCTGTATTTATGTTAACATTTTTGGCTCTCGATATGTCAAAGCTTATTTGCTTAACGAGCCAATGACCTGATAATAAATAAAATTTGTCAAATAAATATTAAAAATTTAAAAATTATTGTAAAAATACTTGAACAAATAAGCCATGCCTATCAAACTCAACATTTGTCATATATATTGATACTATAAATTTGAGTGCATAAAAAATTATAATCATTTGGTTCTGTGGATCAATACGCCTTGCACGGTTCAAAGCCTCTTTTTACATCACTGTTAAAGACTAAACAATATCCAATTAATAATGGGCTTAAGAATGAAGCCCACACATTAAAACTGGTGTCTTTGAGACCGAAATCATTTCTTGATGAAGTTAAAGTTCGTAGCAGCCCAATCTCAGTAATCACTTGTTCAAACCAGTGGTCCATTAGGCCCACAATAGAACCAGTAATTGTCCAACTAAATTTTTTTATTTATAGAATTTCGGAATCTTATTCAAGAAACGAATTAAAGGTGGGTTTTCTCTTCCTCCACCCCCTTAATTCCTAACTGCACCTCCATAATTTTAAAATGAACACTTTACTTTTCATAGGTGACTATCGAATTACTTCTTCCAAATATCTTTTTTCAGAACATGATTTATGGAACAAGTTTTCTAGAACATATAAGATATATTTTAAAATAAACTTTATAGAATAAGCTTTCCAAAACATATAGGAGATGTCTTATATGAGATGTCTTTTAGAATAAGATTTCTTGAACAAAATTGTTCAAACATATATGATACCTTTCGGAACGAATTTACTTCCAAATCCATTGTTTTACTCTTTCTCTCTGTCTCTCTCTTTCTTCTTTCTCTTAAAGAGTGTACCAGAGGTGTAGTTGGAGACGTGGGGAGCAGCAACGGTGGCGTGGTGCAGGGAGGATAGGTATTTTTAGTGTTTTTGCTGTTAGTATTAGGGTGCAGGTAGTGATCATAGCAGTGCAGGAAGAAAAATCCTTAAATTTGACTTAAATCAATTATAGGCCATGAATTTACTTGTCATTTTATTTGGATCATGACGAACTTACAGGAGCAGTTTACAACTTTGAGAGTCAGATTAAGTTTATGGGCTTAACAGTTTCTTCCTCCATACTCCTTCTTCCTGCACCTCCATATCTTTTTGTGCCACTCTCATACTAAATATGAAAATATCTTTTGATCCTTTTTTGTCACTCCCATACATAATCCGAAAGATGTTTTTGGATCCGGAAGTTGTTTTTGAATTTGAGATAAGCTTATGGATTATGTAATCCGGATATATTTTGGATTACATAATCGCAAAGTTAATCTCATATTCAGAAAAAACTTTCAGATTATGTAATTCAGAAGTTAATCACACATTTGAAAAAAGACTCCCGGATTACATAATTTGGAAGCTAATTTCATATTTAGAAAAAACTTTCAAATGATGTAATCCAAAAGCTAATCACGTATCTGAAAAAAGGCGTACGAATTACATAATCAAAAATAAAGCTCGTGTATAGAATTTTTTTTTATTATGTAATATGGAAGCTAATCATAAAAGGCTTTAAGATTATATAATTCAGAAGTTAATTACAAATCTAGAAAAAAATTTATAAATTATAAATTTATTATATTAAAAAGATATTTTTGAAATAAAAAACTTATGGAGTGTAACAATAACATATATACGGATGCAGAAAGAAGCGGTCCTTCGTCCATATAGATGAAATAAAAAGAACAGGGATCTATTTTTTTCTATATTTAATAAATTTAATTAGACTGTAAGTTGTAAAGAATTTTACATTAACCTTCAATATCGAAGTTGGTTGACTTTATAGATACTCTAATAGTCATATATAATATGACTCTTAAAATAGATGAGCAGTATAAAAAAATTCAAAAATTAAAGTCTCCTCAACAACGGTAAAATCTCTTGTGTTAATGACAGAAACCGGGGTAGTTAATTACTCGGATCAGAGAGAAATGCAAGCATTTAAGCAAAAGAGACTCAAAAGATTCAAGGTGGTGGTAAAGTTTGATAGGATAAGAACCATGTTGGTTGTGTCTCGTCTCTCTCTGGTAACGAGATTGATTTGGTTAATTTTCATGGAAGATAAGAGCAAGTAATGATTTTTCATCATGTCTTGATATATACGCCTTTCGAAAGCAAAAAGGAAAAGACTTGAGACTTATGTCGTCTGATAATAGGAGAAATTTAGAACATGTCTCGAGAGAAGACTTTTTTACAAAATACTGTGTTTGGACGGTGAAAGTAAAATCGCCCTTCTCTTCAATGTTTAGAATTAAGGGTTGCCCCAATCTTACGCAGATGAGGTGTTTGTAATTTTGACACTTCCAAATATACCGGACAAAAATATCTCTCAATCCCATGCCTCCTTAGCTTGAAACTTATATCTTTCGAAAGTGGTAATTTAGTTAATTTTTTACTCCCTGATAATATTATGGTGCATAGTTAAGAACGCAATAAGAGATTGGGAAATGATGTTTTGTGTTTGGATGAAAGTAGGGTGTGAAGACATGTAGGATACCACTAGCCTTATATGATGTATGTGGGAATCTCATAATTATTGAAGAACACAATGAAAACGTTTATGAGCAGGAACAAGAGAGGACCCATATTTCCTCTCTATTATTGTTTCAGAAATCAGCAAGTTGACTCATGGGCCACCCACTCTGAGGACAGCCCCAGCTTTTGGGTCACTCTTCCAGTCACACACACACATGCTCCAATTTTATATTGCTTCCATACCAAACCCTTCTCTACCTTTACTCATCTAAAGGCAAAAATAAATAAATATATCATAAAGCACGCACACAAAAGGAGACGAAAGAAAATATATACTTTCTACCTAAAAAATCCAACCCTCCGATTTCATTCAATTCTCTTTGATCTTCCATTTGCGAAATTCGATTTTCACAAACTCCTTCAATTTATTGGTATGATAATTCGTAGCATCAATGAATGTACTCAAGCATGAGGAAGAAACAAAAGGGACTACAGAGAATGAATGAGTGGTGTATGAGAAATCTTTACCCTATCCCCTAAAAAATGGAAATGAATGAGCAGTTTAGACGATGTTGATAATGTAAAGCTGCAAGTTCATGACGTAGTGCATGGAAGGGATTAGGAAAAGTAATGAAACTACCAGGACATGGAATTGTCCATACTTTCGGAGGCATTAAACTTTGAAACATTATTTTATTGTACACGAAAGATGCAAGAACCTGGCGAATCAAATCAAATACACAGAGAGCAACCTGAATTTTAATATTGTATGTTGGAATTCCACACCCCAATTGGGCAACAAATGGCCTCACATGATCCCTGTTTGGATAATACAGCATATTATTTTATTTACATTCTTAATGTCCATGATCCAGTGATGGTGAAGCATGTTACTCAAGTATCTTTGATGGAGCGGTGAGTAGTGTATGACTAATCTTGAAGTGTATATGAATATAGTTGTATACTAAAAGAATAAGTATGTTAGTGCTGTCTATCTTGCCATTATGAAATACATTTTAATCTCTCACCAGGTTGGTGTTTTGACAGGATAGATAACATCTACAACGTCACCATCTAATCCATTTAAAACTGGTAACCTATGATTCTTGCCTTTGTCTTATGTACCATTCAAATATTGGGATAATGCAGTATGGATCGAGAATAGTTAGGTAATTCATTCTTTGCTTTCTTCTTTTCTTTCTTTAAATAAAAAAAATTGTAGGTGATCCCTTTTGCAAATGAAAACCAACTTTCCAAGTGACACATATACACATTAAGCTTATGGGGTGGCATTCTCCAAAAGATAATCAAGAGTGGTGGGAGAGTGGGGTTCCTTCAAAAATGTCACTGTTATGACTGGAAAGAACATGTCCTTATCTCATCTTCCCAAGGGTCAAAAGTGCCAAACAGAGAGTGGCTTCTGGGGAGAGCCTAACTCTAGACCAGTTTGTAGGTAGCCCATGGATACAAACATGCCACGTTACTTGCCATAAAAGTAAAAGTTTCCAAACAAACTATTTGCAACCTATTCATCAGCTGTTGCATCTAAGCTTGGGAGCTTTTAATTCACACATGGCCCACTGTTTGTTAGCCTCCTGCTTCCCAAGACTAACTAACCAGGAAGTAAGGAACACAACACAAGCTCCTAATGGAATCTCTCAACCACTGTTTCAACCTCAACCTGACATAACTCTTCAATTACAACCTATTATGTTACGTTTGTTGAAAGAATTAGAAATTTCAACAACTCAATTATGGCCCTAATACTGTGTTAATAATTATCTAAGTATTATTGCTTCCACAAAACAGTTGCCCTTTTTCCCTCTATTTCGAATGCAGAATGCTGAATTCGTGTGGTCGTAGAAGTCTATTCCGTATATGTGAAAATCGCCCCTTCCCCCTCCTAAGAAAGTTTGACATTTGAAGAAGACATACGGTTCTTTAAATTCTCTCCATTAACATATCTGTCGGTTGCTTTAATTAACCCAAAAGTTTTCTTCCGCCTCTATTAATTATTAATTTGGAATCAACATCTATTTCCAGTTGTGTGTAGAACAAAAATACATTCTAAGTTACACTCGCCCATAATCAACTCCAAATGATTAGCAACGTTTTTTTAATACCAAATGGGGTGCAGAGCTGCAAGTTTATTATATCTCAATACTAATGAATTACAAAGCTGGTATACTCTTTCCACACCCACAAGAAAAAAGAAAAGAACAAATCTAGCAAAAAGGAGAGAAAATAAAAACTTACTTTTCCTTTGAAGTTATAAAATAGCACTTCTTAAGTTTGTGAAAGAGCCAAGTAATGATGACTTACGCTTTGCTCGATCCTCGCAGTTTCCAAAGTGGTAAATTGAGAATGACAGGAAGGAAGCGAAAAAATTTGTCTTTATTTTCACCAAACCACACACAGAAGAAGTCCAGTGGGTTTTGCCATTATTATTGTTATTATTATTATTATTAACAGATGTTGGTAATAGTGACAGTTCATGAAAACAGAAGAAGCAGAGAAGGGGGGTTAAACGGTGGTGCACGGGGGCACTAGCGGCGACTATAATAAGGGTAAGATATGTAAGCAGTATAGTATAGAAATGAATAAAAAAAAGAGTAAGATAAGATGCACTTTTTAGCATAGGTCATATAGAAAGTGTTGAGCAAAGGGACAGGATTTAAAAGGTAGGAGGTGTAGCTGGTGGTGACTCTGCGTCCTCCAAGTGTCCAACCAATTTTGTTGGGTACTTGTACTGTTGAGGAGTTGAGGGAAGGGCAACAAAACAAAAAGGAAGAATCAAGAATCACCCTTTCATTTCATTACATATATTATTGTTATTATTGTGTACGTGAGTGTGTGTGTTAGTCTAGCTACAAAGAAAAAGAAATAAAATAGTTGTGTTGTGTTGTGAGTCATAATTTTGAATTTGTGCAGCTAACTCGTCTGGTGCTCCTTTAGCGGGAATCATGTGCCTTAAACGTCGATTTGAGTTATATTCTTATGTGGTGAAACACACTGCTCCTCTCCCACCAATTTAACCTAACATTCATCTCAAAACACTTATATATAAACAAAATATAAACTTAATCTTTTTAAATATATTAAATTTAATTTAATCTGTTTAAAACCTTTTTCATATACCATCAATTGAAAAATATTTTATACTGATAATAATATTTTAATTAATCAATGATATATTAATAAATATTTGATTATTAAGTGGTTGTATAAGTAATACTGGTGGTCAATATATCATTATTCGTTGAATAGAATGAAAGAGAGAAGATTTACCTTTTAATAAGTAATTCAATTCAAATTCAGTACTTCATTTTTTTAAGCTAGTTCTTCATGCATTATATTTTTTAATTAAGATTTTCTTTCTTTAAAAGAGAAAAGTTATTTCATTCCAAAAACCTTTACTAGAGTTTCCGATTAGAGTACGTGTAATCTTACTTTATAGTTTGTTGTACCATACACTAGGACCACGTGAAACACAAGTATATACCATACTAAAGAAACACTAATTCAATCTAATTGTAAGAGAAAACATTAAATGGGATAAAAAAGATTAAATTTATTTTAAATGGGATTTAAGAGTGAATTTAAATTCATCTCTTTATGATTTATTTATTGTGTTTTTGTGAGTGTAGTTTAAAATTAATGTGCGGTTATCATTATAAAAAGTGTTTTTTTTATTATTAACTTATTTGATAATGGGATTACAAAAGTGCTTTATTTTATTCTAAAATTAGATAAAAGATTTTATATGTACTTACACAATAACATGATGGTTTTGAAAAAAAAAACAACTTTTTTATTCAATTTTTTAAAAATTATATTATTGTAATAATATATTGACAATTTTTTCAAGAGTAAATAAAATGTTTCAATAGTATTTCAAAAGTAAATAAAAAAGTGTTGACAATTTTTTCTAATAGTATTTTTTACTTTTTCCCGAACTTGACGTCTACTTTAGTTGGTTCTTGTTCCTATCTATAATCAAATATATTATTACCTCCACCATCAGAATGTTGCTTTGTAGCCTAATCTATATTATTTTAAGTTTTTTTAACAATTTCTAAATATCCTCAACTTATTTTTCTAACATGATTATGGGGATATTTCAAGTCAACAAGATAATATTTTCCTATAATAAAACAAATAAGTATTTTCCTATAATAAAACAAAAGAATAAATAAAAACTCATATTTGGCTTTCAAAGTATATATCCGTGAAAATGGTAACATCATGAAGAAAACTCTTATTTGCAGGAACATGTACAATAATACAACTTTCGTCTGTGGCCTATGTGGATCTTTAAAGTAAGGTCAATAACAATCATCATCTTTGATATACTATGATAATATAAAAAGTACTCATATATTATGATAATATAAAAAATGGTGATGCTTTTATTTTTTAAACTCTTAATAGCTAAAAATGCATCATTTTCATTTTTATTGAGAAAAAAAATTAGTCAAGTTAAAAAGCTTAAATATATTTCAAAGAATGTGTCATTCTAAAAGAATGCAATTAAAGATTATATTTTTAAAAAATAACATATATCAATCTAAAAGAAAAAGAAGTGTTGATGCTTATTTTTATAATTCGCCATTCTTCATTGATTGTGATAGTTTGTTTTTCATGATTCTAATAAAGAATTTGTTCAAAAACTCTATATAAAAAAAAAAAAAAGTAATTTTATCCTAAGTTATCGAGCAACACTACATTAAGATAACTAATTGAGCACATTCTTGTAGTGCAACTAACTTTAAAAATTATACAAAAGTATTTTAATAAATCTCTTTTATTTCTATAATTAATTTTCTTTTATTTTTATAATTAAATTTTCTACTAACTATAACCCTAAATCCTAAAAATCAAACCCAAATGAATAAAATATTGAATTGAATCGTCACTAGTCTCTACTCTCTACTGAGGTTATTACTTATTTTTGTACTTGTGATTTTATTTTCAAATTATTTATTCAATTAATTAGAATTAATAGAAGAAATTGAAATAGTGAATAATATATATTTATTAGCAATTCTTTCTTTACTAAAATGTGTTTGGTTTATTATTAACATCTATGTCTCCAAGGCATATTTTTAATCAAGGCTTATTCTTAATAAAAGTTAAGTTTTCTTATCATCCCATCTAGAAGATTTTTTTTTGTTAGTTGCATTTTAATGTTTTAAATAATAAAAATATATTCATATTATGAAATAATAACTTTATCTAGAATATTATTATTATTTTTGTTTCATTTTAATGTTTTAAATGATAAAAAATATATTCATATTATGAAAATAACATTATCTAGAAGATTATTTTTTTTGGTTGCATTTTAATATTTTAAATTATAAAAGTATATTATGAAAGTATGATCATTTAGAAATCTAATCAATCAACTCTCACCAAAAGATATTATATATTAAATTAAAAATTGTTGTAGGTGCATCAATTGTTTCATGATAAATGTTAGGTGAGTCAAGTTACAATAGAATCATGATATTTGGATTACTACGCTTTTAACTACATTCTATTTTGGTCTTGGGTGCTTATCCTTAAACGAAGAGATCCAAGATTTTCATTACCAGCAAAATGATTTATCAAGAGATAGTTTTTCTCTCCAACTCCACAATATAAGAGTTTAATTTTTAGTAGAACAATTGTTTGAGGGACAGATACATGTGGCATGAATTGTGTTTGCTTAAAAATCAAGTAGATAAAAAATGAATAGTTTAATATTATTACCAATGTTAAAAATAAACATGATATATATTCAAAGTCAGTAGAATTACTCTAATCAATTTGGTCAAATTAAGAATGGTAGCGATTCAAAAAGTTGTACGAGTATTATTATGAAGAATGCTAAGTAGTATAAAGATAAAATTTGTGACTTTAACAAAAATATGTAAATTAAATTATAACAATTATACAAACTTAGATTAAGATCTCAAAAGAACCAAAAACACTCAAATTATGATAGACTGAAAGGTAATAAATTATTCTGAAATGAAAAACCTCCTAATAAAAATAAGGGTAGTTTTAGTATAAAAAAAGTTCATAAAAGTTATTTATTTATCTCAATATTACTTTATGCACTAGTTTATTTTGATAAGCTACTATAAATTCCATATCGATCAAAATAAGTTGTTTTTAATGTTTTTAACTTTGTTTTTCTTTTTTTAAGTTTAAAAAAAACAAGTAAAAATGTATAATTAATGTTTCTTAATCAAAATGAGGGTAATTTATTATAGAATATCAAGGGGATTGGGTGAATTATCCAAAGGAAAGAATCAGAAGTGAGAATTTATAAGTTTGAGTTATTTTTTTTTAAATGAGATAATTATAAATATACATGTAAACTCATGGATTTGGTCCGATAATTGATCATTTATGGTCATTTTTTGATTCACATATATAATTTTATGAGAAGCACAAATGAAGAGATCTTAATCAATTAGTCTTAAAAACTCATTAATTAAGACAAAATCATGACTAAAGATCGAGAGGTAATAATTCAGTTTATATATACTAGATTATGCTCTATAGAAAGGATTCAAATTATGCTCCATAGAAATGATCATATAATAAACAACTGAAAGAAAGAGTACTTTCAACTCATATTTATATTATAATCATTATATTTTGTGTTCTTACTTACTTATATTATACTCATTATATTTTATGTTCTTACTGATTTGAGCATCAGAATGTTATCGCAGGAGGAGTTCTCTCGTTCCCATAAGGTTGAATCACTAGAACTTAAAGAAAAACCACCAGAAACTCATCCAGATGCGGACCGACCTCAAATTGATTAAAACAATATATAATAAAAGTTTTGTACATATATTTCTTCTTATATTTTATCTAAAAGGAAAGAAAGAACATTACACAACTTGTAACTAAATAGTTTAGTTGGTATGGGACCTGAACTATTATCAAAAGCTAAAGACGTGAAACTTCATCCACGATTTCCTAAAGATAACTCTGATTTGCTTCCAGTTCTTAGGGCATTCGACATTTTCCGAAGCAGGAAAAGCTGATGATAACATTCAATCTCCAAGATAACTATACTATCTTCAACAAATTCTGAGTTCATCTATGTGTTGAGAATTAGTTTTTGTTTGATAACTATCTTTTCGCATAAATTTTATGAATAAACAAATGAATGAAAAAAAGTAAAAAAAAATAATGGAGGTTATTTAGAGAGGTGGTAGAAAGGGGGAAAAGGTTTAAGGAAATTGAGAGGCGCATGACGTTGACGTGAGGTCATGAGTGCCTTTGTTCGTTGTCTCTCCCTGGCTTCCTCTTGAAAAAACTGGAAGAGGAGCCCACACAGCATTTTGGAGTTTTGTGGTTTTTGGTGTGGCGTACGTCTTATGTCACCATCCCAAATCTTCTATCTTCACACGCCACCACACACAGCTAATCCCCTACGCCTTCCCTCCTGAGCCGTGGGATTCGCCGACACCAACGTCCCCATCAATCGAACGGCACGGAAGGGCAAAGCAAAAGAGGCGAAGCAATAATGCAGGTGAGGCCTCCCCCAAAATAGAAACGCGAAGAGAGAAGAAAATTGATTTGAAGGGAAAGGAAAAGCGAAAGTAGTTGGAGAGAGGAATGAGAGAGGGACACGAAGTGGCAGAAAGCGACAGGGAGAAAGGTCGTAGGTGGTAGATGTATCACATTATCATGGCATGGCATGGCATGTCATGGCATGGCATTTAAAGATAAAGATAAAAGGCAGTTGCGGAGACACCCAACCCTCTTTCCCATTGGTTCCTTTCTTGACCTTCCCTCCACTGTGGGACCCTCCTAAACAACAAAGAAAACTACGACCGAATCTTCCTTAAAGCGATTAGGAAAGGGTAGATAGAGATAAGCCTTGTGGGGTTGACGCGTGTACAGTCTATTCTTCCTTCACGGGACCACTTCTATTCATTCTTTCCCTTTTTAATTCTCAATTACACTTTTAATACATTCATAATCCATTTAATTGCTAAATTATTTAAATCAACACACATTTAATGACCCTAGGTAAACTTGACTTTTATTAATTAATTTTTTAAACAAAACAACCTCTATTCTTGTTATTGGACGACAAATTGTTTTCCATCCTTTCTCTGCTTCACTTGTTACGTTAATATCAAAGATCAACGTGCTTGGAATAACATTCCCAACATATCAAATTTCTCAATGGGTATAAAGTTGGTGCGCAAACTTTAACTAGCATTTCTTAGATACCATGGAAGAACATACCCGTCACGTGACACTCATTTCTTCCACTCTAAACTTGTATTTTACCAATCAGGCTCAATACAATGTCTTTGAATTCAGATTTATGTTCTAGATTTTAATTTTCCCAATTCAACCTCATATTTTATTAATATTAATTATTTATCATAAAATGTATGGTTGAATATATTTTAATATTAATTTTATTCTTTATTTTTATAAAATAATTATATATTTTTCTTCACCGTAAACTATAGAAATATTTGTGACAAAATATTTATTCCAATTATAAATTTGATCTCTTCAAATTTAGGTATGTCATTCAAATTTCAGAGAAGACAATTTTCAATAAATTTATGTTTTGTAATACCAATCAGTGAGAGTTGATCACTTTCGAAAGTTGATCTATATCTTTCACGTTCAGTTTTCGTTCTCACACATACATACATACATGGACAATTAGAGGTTGTTATTTCTAAAGTTAGAATAAATAAATGATTGATAATTCTTATTCTTGATGAAGACGAGAATGTATCAAATAACACACATACAATTTTGTCTACACACAAATTTTTGATAATATTTGAATCCAAAAGAATTATATGTTGTAGGTTTTTTTTTTATAAAAACTTTTATATTGGACATCACTATGCAACTTGATATCTCGGCTAGACTCACACCTCAAATAACAACAATCATCTGTCATTACATGGAAAAAAAATATTATTAAAAAAATAAAAAAATAAAAATAAAATATAAAAAAAGAGAAATTAGACTAAAATTCATATGTTAACAAAAACGATACATAACTAAATTATACTTGTTTATAAAGAATTATATGAACAAACTAAATGAAAACATATTATACTTATAAAATAAATCTCTATGAATAAATCATAAATTAACCAATTTTTAAAGTTGTAATACTTTTCTGCTTAAGTTGATCATAACCATGTCAGTTTAAAAGTTACATCAAAATATAATGTTATTTACTATGATTAAGCATTGTGTTTAATTTAGTAAGCTGGTATTTTTGTCATGAAAAACTGATATTTTTTTTTAATTTCATTTACTGCATAACCTTTTCTATTTTTGCATTTTTTTTCGCTTAACACCCACTTTTTAGTATCCTTAAAGGCTCAGAAAAAAAAAATATTTGTTTTTATGCCTGATTAAGTGGAACAAATGATTAATTATCTAAACTTTATTTAAATCCTTGATTTTGTCGTCGGAACATATTTTACTGCTAGTTTTTGTATCATTGTAAATACACTTAAGTGTATAATTAATCAAAAAATAAAATAAAATATATAATTAAATTCCTTAATTTTTTTTCACAAAAGATTATAGATAAATTCATCAAATGTGCAGATGTAATTCCTTAGAACCCTATTTAATCTTGAACAAAAATTTAAATTGAAAATATTTTATTCAATTATCACGTGTCAATATGTCAAGTTTTTTTAGTTACATTTTTAAAAATATATGGATTGGGATACCTCTTTTATTTATATAATTTTTTATTAAAAAAAACACAATTCAATGTTCTAATTGATCAAGTCATTAAAATAAAAAATTTCAAATGCATATTCACAATATGCACCTATTAATATAAATATAATACCCAATGATGTAATGAGTTAACTCAAATGCTTTAAAATTAGTATATCCCACATGGTAAAATTACTTTATGAATCCATTAATTATTTTACAAGTTTTAATTAGGTATATAAACTATTTATTTTCAATAATTAAGTACTTTAAACCTTTATTAGTTTTTGATTGGATTCTTTGTCAAACCGCTGTGACTAAAAATTAACCACATAGACCTAATTGGATTCTAAATATAAGACTCCATTTTCATCTCTCTAACTACATATTCTCACATTTTGAATCCAATATTTTCAAACTAGATTTTTTTTTAACTAGTAATCACGTATTTCTCCTTAGAACAACCATGTTACAAATTATACTACTGATTCAAACATTTGATTTTATAATAATAGTTAGACGAATCGATCTAATTTAAAACAAAATACACGTTCGAAGATCTAATTAACAAAAATAGTTCAATGAATTAATTAAAAATAATCAAATAGGTCAAAAACCTACCTTGTAATTTATCCATTATAGAAAAAAGTTAAGTTACTTATTTAATTGAAAAGTGAATTCCCAAGTTAAGTCCGAAGATAAAAAAAACTTTATTATTTTTAGTGAAATTTTTGTTTTCAACTATATGTATTATTTTCATTTATACTATTTAAGTTATGAAAATTATAAAAAAAATAAGATTAGGATAAAAAGGACTAATCCCATTAACAAAATATCATAACCCTGAGTTCAATTAATAGGAATTGATCAAGTAAGAAAAGATAAAAATATAAATATTTTTTTATTATATAAAAATATTATCAATGAAAAAATATATTGAATGAGGGTATTACTGTTATACAAATATAAATTTAGAATAAAAGAGATAGATTTATAATCAACATATATAAATCACTACTATTTTTATTTTTTTTACTGAGTAACATCATCCTCTTAGATTCAACCAAAACATCATCAAGTCGAAAATCCAATCATACTAAATAATGTTCCAAACTAATCCAATCATACTAAATAATGTTCCAAACTAATGTTTCTACAAGCATGATATCTCCTCAACAAAACCATATTTCTAAAATATATCTATACGGAATAAATAAATTCTGATCCAAATTGAGGAATCCCAAAATAAACATTTTGGTTCATCCTATTGTATCACTAAAAAGATTAAGTTGTGTTCCATATTATGTATTTCATTTGTTGTTTTCTCGAGTCTAAAAAAATTGAATCAGTTTCCATTTATGTTGAGTCTTTGTGATAATAAAGATGTGAATTTGTTGGAAAAAGGGAAAAGGAATAAGTTTTTCATCTCAACTGATCATATTGAATGTTTTCTTTTGTATTTATGGAGATATTGAGAGAATCTAACTTTGAGTAAAAAATTGCAACACAACTTGATAAACGTATTGAGCAATGATATCCCAAGGATGGTAGGGGTTCCATCAAACTCCTACAGTGTTGTTGGTTGAATGGCTAACCAAGAAAATCGTCTGAGGTGGATGTCAAGGTGTATGAGTCGAATAATCTCTTCGTTGAAGTTTGTCGAGCTTTGATAATGAATATCGAGTGGCGTTTCACTTACAAAAGATTATATAAAGTTCAAGTTAATAAAAACTTTTTGATATGAGAGTAATTAAGTGAGTAAAGATAATATTGAGTTGAGAACTTCCTAAAGAATGAAACTATATTTATAGAATTTTTGGGTATGATATATATCCAATTAAGTAATAAGTAATTAATCCATTGTCTAATATCAAGGTGATATTAAAATTCAATTAAAAAAAAGAAAAAAATTGTTCTAACCCAATATATAAAATTAACATATAAAACATATTCAATATTTATCATACCAAAGTAGTAAACTATTAGAAAGATGTGGTAGAATGTATTAGTTTTTTTGGTAGTTGTACAAATTAAACACAGCCTTGCCATTGCTAATTAATCTTGCTTTTGTTCATCCATGGATTAGTTGAAGGCAAAAAAACATGAATATTAGATGGAAGGAAATGTTATTTATTAGAGTGTAAGTGAAAGCACATCACATGTCCTACGAGAGATATGCGGAACTAGTTCCTCCAAGTTTTTCAATCTGCCAAATTTTGAGTAAATGCTAATTTTGAAATATTTTTATCGTTCTCTGTCCAAAACTTCATTCATCAAAATTCATGGCAATAAAATGACGAGGATGGCAATAATTCAACAAAAGAAAAAACGACCAAAAACGAAATAATTTGGTCTCTAGTGTACACACATTCACACACAAAAAAAAAGTGAAGAAATTTGCATTCGTAAATATTATTACTAACTTTCTTGTTTATAATAGTGGTTTAAAGTTTTTTCAAAAAATAAAGAAGATTATTATTTTTATCATAGTTTTGAATGAGTTATTTATTATACTTTTTATCTTTTTAATTTTATATAAATTTATGTGTCATTACGATATTTTTTTCTTTTTGTTATCGTAATTAATTTTAATATAAATATGTTATCTTAAAACTTTAAAAATAATATACAATATTTTTTATAAAAAAATATTTTTTTTAAAAAAATAGAACAGGGAGTAGATATAAATTTTATACCCCTAGAATGGCGAGTGGTTATTTAGATTAAATTAAATTGTAAATATAAAAAATTCAATACATCAAAATAAAAATATTGTGCGTAACTATATCAAATAAAATAGCATTGAATATTTAAGAATAATAATTAAAAACATCATTTTCATTTTTAAGGAAGAATTTAGTAATAAAAAATAGTTTTAATACACTGTCTTTTTAAGTTATTAACTAATAAAAAAATCATTTACAAAGATATCTTTAATTAAATTCTAAAAATATTAATTTTTTCTCTCTTTAATTAATAAAAGAAAAACTACTACTTTTTAACTAAACACACAATATAAAGAAAAATATTTTAGACATGTGAAATCTCATCAATCTAAACAAATATTAAATCTCACTTAATAAAAATAATAATTATAAAAGATTGATATCACAAATACTATTCAATAATATCTCATGCAAAATTCTTCTTTTCTATGTTTGATGATTTGTGCTTTAGTCACAAAATATATATATATATATATATATATATATATTTATATTTATCTATTTGCTATGAGAGTATCCAGATATAGGTAAGAGAGTATAAGATCAAATGACTGGTTTGAAAAAAAATAATCTGTAAAAAATAACAAATCTAAATTATGATTATTGTGTGACGTTGCTTGCTTATTAATATAGGATGAAAATTAATAATACGATGAATATATATATATATATATATATATATTAATGAAGCACAAGTTAATGATGGGGTGAAAAGGAAGAAAACAGCTGACAGAATTAAATCTACATTAATTAAATATTAAAAAGTCCAGTAAAATATATATTTTTTTAAATAATTTATATTTTATAATACTGTGCAGACTTATCCGATAACTAATAAACCAAACTCTCAAAAGTTGGTTTAAAAAAAAAAAAGTTCTGAATGAGTCTCATTTATTGAGGACACCTGAATTGACTGAGAGAGATTGCATGTTAAATAAGTCCTTGAGTTGCATACCATATATTACTTGCAATGAATCAACACTAAGTTGGTAATGATTATTAAGGTACCAATGAATCATAACTTATTGTATCTACCTCAAAATATGTATATATTTTTGGATAAGTATATTATTGATATAAAATATTTATTAATAATTAGTTATTTTGTTATAAAATAAAGTGTAATTGTTTGATTAATCTAACATTGATGAACATATACATTCTTTATGGGTTGTTTTCAACGTTAAATTTTATTACCACCATAGCAAATATCACATTTTCATTTAAAAGTGAGTTTTTTTTTAAAATAAAAGTTTTTATGTTAAATATTATTATATAACTTAAAATCTCTAAAAAATATTAATATCTAAAAGAATAATTATTAATAAAAAGTTATAAAATAATTTTTAAATTAATATCTAAATTAATTATTAAGTTTTAACTATTAATATTTTAATTCTAAATTAGTTTTTAAAAGATTAATAGAAAATAATTTATAATATAAAATACTTTCAAAATTTTAGTTATTAATTTTTTTATATTTTAAATTAGTGTTTAGTTATAAAATATTGATTAATTTAAAAATTTAGAATCTAAAATATTTAATAGTTAATATCAACAATTTAGAAAGTACTGTATAAAAAGGTTAATCATTATATATATATATATATATTATTATTATTGATGATATGAACTATCTTTGATAACTTTTGTGTATAAAAGCATGTGATATTATTTTATATATATTAAAATATAAATAGGTAAACTTTTTTTAATTTTTTGTTTTACGTGTGGTATTTTTTACATGAGATCCAATTATTCGACATATATAGAACTTATATTATAAATATTATATTATATTTTGTCTATTTTGTGTATATTTATATATTATTTTAAACACACGTTTAATATGAGACTTGGAAAATAATATTTAACTGTATGATTGTATTTTTGTTAAAATTATATATATATATATATATAAACAATTTATTTTGTCAATAAATAAATTAAAATAGATATAAAAATATTTTTCAACTTTTTACAAGTTTATTTATTTTTATTATTTTATATTTATTTAATTTTTAATTTTGTCAAATACTACAATTTGATAGTTTAACGATTTCAAGCATCGAGTAACAATTATTTTTTAATCTAACCAATTTTTCATTTTAGAACAATTTTTTTCAAACATAATCCCTAATGTTGAACTGCATTGTTAGCGTTGTTCTCATTAGGATAAATCTCCCTAGAAATCGTTCATAAGTTCTTGGTTCATTAAAAAAAAAAAATATTTCACCTATTAGTTTATTCGAGATTAATGATGTTATTTTTGTAGAAATATGAATTTGATGTCTATATATCACCTTGACAATCCACCCTTAGATTCGTTGTTGATTTAACTCTTAGATTGAGTTAAATGTTAATATTTAATAGAATATTTAATTAAGATATTCCACAAATAGTTTATAATTTGTTAAATTTTATGTTGACGTTTGTATACAGGAATTATTGTTTATTGATGTTTTTGGAAGATAAATAAAATATTATTATTGTTTAATTGTAAAATTATTTTAATTTAATTAACTCGTCATCTTTATTATGCTTGTTGTTTATTTTTTTACTGTGATATATTAGATACATGAATGAGAACGATGTGTTTTAAACCCTTTATAGGATAAAATCTTCAACTATGCTAGACTTATGGTATATTTATATTTATGAGTCATTATATTTACAAGGGGTTAGATTATACTTAGTTTTGATAATTAAGGTTTATGACTTTTTCAAATTATTGACCTTAAAATTAAGAAGAGTACTCTTCTTAATTGAAAATTAATAGTAGGATAAAGATTCACATAACGAGGCTATAAACTAAAAAAAAATATTAATAGGTCTTTTAATTATGTTGAGTGTACTTCTACTAAGATTATGTCAGATTTAAATATTTGTGTTCGTACATAAATAATAATATTATATATTATTAATGTTATTATTATTATTATTAACAATTTAATGCAAGATAAAATCGAATTTAAGTCTTATTGAGAATACAATACTTATAATTACTACACCAACAAACTTTACGAAATTATTGTTATTTTTATTATAAATATTTCTACTATAATTTTTATTATTATGATTAACTATGTTAATATTAATTTTATTTTTTCAATACGTTATTTATTATAATTACTTCATTTACTTTACCAATTCAATTATCATTACATATAGATTTTTTTTTTTAAATCATCACACATCAACGTGTATAAAATAAGTACAAAACTTACTTGTAAGTCGTTACCGTCATGCTACTTCATTGTCATATAAAAAAGATCATATCTAATTTGATTTTATGTACGGATAATAATTTGTACATGAAATAAGTCTTAATTTATTTACAAATCTAAATTTATAGGTAATAATTAGTAGATAATTTTTAAATTTCTTGTAATGAATGAGTTATCTTAGTCATATGAGAGTCATCCTAATTATTTATTTATTAACTAACTTAACTAAATAAACTAAACGTGATAAGTGATATATTTCAGTAATATTTCACATTAAAACATACGCTTATTTATTGATAAAATAATTATAATTTAACTCCTAATTTATAAATTTAAACATTTTTACATATTTTGTAATTTTAACCTGAATAAGAACGGTTTATTCTCAAATTTGTGTTAGTTTTAGGATTTTAGGGGAAAATGGAGATAAAAGAGCTAAATGATAATAGACAAGATGAAAAGGGAAAACTATAATACACAAGAACTCCCCCAAATTTGCCTAAGCCAGAATTAGTATAGAGGAACTTGTCCAAGCGAGCCCAATCTTACCCAAGCGAGCCCAATCTCACCCAAGCGAGATCACTCCAGAGAAGTTGAATTTTTTCTCGTCCAACTCGCCTAGACGAGAAGTCACTTAACCCAGACCCAACTAGGTTAAATATGAGGCGTGATGCACAACCCTTAACACCATTGAGAAAATAAAAGGTGATAGAAAACCTAAAAGGAGACAGTCACGAAGAAGAAACATCCTGGATCTTCTTTTCTTGCTTTCCATTCTTGTAATGGCCAACATGAGTGACCAATTCAATCCTTTGGAATTTGGATTAATATGTTCAAAATCTTATGTATCGAGGTGATATTTAAATATAATATTATGTTGTTCTTGATTGATGATTGATATTGTCATGTTATTTGTAAGACTTGTTTAACATATGATTTTGATCCTTAGATTTGACTGAATAGTACTTCTAAGTTTTTGACCTAAACGATAATGCTTAACATATTTGAATGTTAGGAATAAGTTTGAAATGTTAATTGCTATCAATATTTAATCGTAAGGATAAAGAGTTTTTATAGATGTGAGAGGAATCAATATTTATGAGACTCTCTTAATAATTTTATATGTGAGAAATCCATATAAATGAATTTTATATGGACATCATGATAGAATATAAGCTTTTCAAAATACAAAAGAGTAAAAAGGATGATTCACAATCTCAATTCTCATTCTCCCAATTGAATCAACAACTCTTTACTTTGTTTTATTTACAATTCTAGCAATCATACACAACAAACATCCCAAACACTTTTACTTATTATCTTCTATTTAGTGAATCTTATACTTGATAATTTATCTGCTCCGGATCTTTAGGGACAAAGTATTAGTTATAATACAATACACTTATCATAAAATAGTCATAAAAATGTATAATAGACACTAATTACAAATGATATTAGTTAGTAAGTTTATTCATTATTACAACTAACATTGCATTTATTCATTTTAATAATGAAAAATGTCATCCCTCTTATTTGAACTTGGCATTTTGATAAAATTTTAATGATGATGGATTCAGCAGAAAAAGTTAATATTTTAGATAAATTTCTTTTTATCAGTTTTATATTGGTGCCACTCATATTTTAAATAAAAAAAAGTTTGGCTGAGTTTTATATAAGTTACTTTAACTTAATCTAAAAGAAACAAAGATCATAACTTGAAAATATTCATATGGGTGTATTGCTTTAAACCTATTTTGGTAGTTGTAGAATAGAGTAACTTTTATCCCCCCAAATGGTGACTTTTACATGCATGGAAATTGGAAGAAAACAAAAAAAAAAAAGGAAAGTGGTGGAGTCATGTCAAGAAGATTCAATGAACTTGACATGGCTATCAATTTGTATGAGGTCTTGACTTTTGAGTGTTGAAGACACAGAAGGCAAGGCATGGCCAACAAACCAAAACATACGTTGAGGTCGGATATGATAATATAATAGAATAGAATACAATAAGAATGCATCACAACAAAAGACCAAAGGTAGCGAAGTAGGCAAAAGTTGGGGCATACTAGCCGCCTGCTTTAGAATTACAGGACCGTTCAAATAAACAAAACATGACACATCTCATCCTCAACATCAATAATGTAACTCCCTTTCAAATTTATACTCTCTGCGCCTCTCTTTTCTTCAAAACCAGTTACGTCTACTCTTAAATATGTCTATCATGTCAATTTCGATCCTCTTTTTATCTCTTTCAAATTATTTTTTCGATGCAATTCCACATTTAATTTAGATTTTTTTTTTATCAACAATAAAATAAATAAATAAATAAATAGGAACCACTTCAGGAGTGGTCAAACTCATATACATAAATACCTGACAGTAAACTCCAATTAGAACGCCTACCTACCAGTTTAGTAAAGGGGCTACCAGACCAATACTACCCAACATTATAGAATCAACCTCATACAATCTATAGGATTTAAAACCCAACTAGAATACGGGAAATAAGCAAAACAAGACTTTGCATGAATCAAATACCATACCTTAATGTGTATCAAAGCGAACACTTCAACACATTTCTCACTCCACTATTAAAGATGACCGAGTTTCTATAATTTCCAATTTCAATCACAATGTCAATACAAATTGTAACCCAAAAATCTTTAACCAAAGAGAAGCCTGACTTTTAGATATTTCAAGTTTGAATTTTAATAAAAAAAAATCTGTACCTAAACTTTACTTATTTTTCGGTAAAGTTATATTAGTTTGAAAAAAACTGTTAAAATATTCATGATCGACACCTTACATTCCTATAAATTTTTGAAGCATATATCCAAGTGTCAATAGACTATAGTATTACTATCATAACATTCACATTTACAAAATATTTATTATTTATTGTTAGTAATTTTTATTTATTTTTTAAAAATCAAGTAATTAAATTAAAGTTTTTGGTAATAAAAAAATTAAAAATTGTTTAAAATTTAACTTTACATATTTGTGTTTTATATTTAGATTATAAAATTAAAATTTCTTTTAAATAAATTATATTCAAACTTATATTTTGTAGTGTATTTAATTTGTATTTGTATTTTTAGCAACAATAATTTTATTTATGTTAATATAATATAACATAATTCTATTTAGATTGCAGAAAAAAATTGTTTAAATTTTTGAAAAAAATAATAAACATATTAATATCCATGTTTGCAAGTATAAAATAATTTATACATATCTTTCAAATAAATATCCAACAGATAACAAAGACATTTTTTTTAAAAGGAAGATGCAGTAACTGTTACCTCTATCCATTCCAATTCATTAGAATCTTTCCTTAATGAACATCTCTCTTCAAAATAATTAGTTGTTTCTTTAAATGGGAGGGGTAGATTATTTAAAATGATCCATTCTAATATAATTTGTTAATTATAATTTTTATTTATAAAATTATTAAATTTAAAACTAATATTGTTCTCATATACTATGTCAATATTTCGACCTCAAATTCAAGAGATAAGATAATTAGAGTCAATCATCACATTCGAAATATTGTCTATTTAGAAGGTCAGTGTTCCATCACAATTTTATTTTTAAAAGATACTTTAGTAAATTAAGGAAGAAATGTATATTTAAATTATTCTTGACCTCCCAGAATGATACGAAATTATATATCACTGCACTAAACATATTGAATGTAAGTTTTTTTAATCCATGTCAACATGTTAGTACAGTGTTATATGTATATATTGTTGAGCATAAAAACAATTACGAGTCTTAGATTCATGTTTTGCTTTAACATGTATTTATTATACTTATTCTTAATGTTTAATAAAGTGATTTACTAAAGAATAGAAGATGCCTGGACTCGGTCAAAATATATACGATCAATTGAGAGATTTTAAAAATAATAATTGTATTTTTAATTTAAAAAGAATATAATTTTATTAAAATAAATACATATATTACATCACTTTAATGTTAAAAATACTTATTTATTTTTTATTTACAGAGTAAATGAGTACTAAACATCAGAAGCTATTTAAAATGGGGACAAGCGTGATGAATACTTTCACACCATGAGAAGGGAATTTTGATGGTTTGGAAGGATTTGTGGAATTATTGCAGTAGACTTATCCAAACCCTGTAGATAAAACATATTATACGAAAGTTGTGTATAAGATGAGATTTGAAGTTTGATATCTGTATTGTGGTGGTGTTATTGGTAGCATTTGTGTATGGTTTATAGAGATGCCGGGGGATGAAGAACTTGGTAGCAGGAAGTGGGGTGAGTGGGGTCGTTGGTAGGTGTGTTGTGGCCCCTTCACTTTTGTTTCAATATTAGGGGTCTTTTCTTTCGGTCTTCACTCTCTCACCTGCGTCCAAATGCATACCAGAACCAAATAATAGTTGCGTCTTCACACGGCTATTCCTTCCATCAAGGATAACAACTTTACAAACTAGTCATCACCAAACTAACTCTCTCATTTTTTCCCCTCCCTAATAAAAACATGGGTCCACTGCTGAAATTCATGCACCCCTCACTCACCCTTCTCTCTGCCACTGCCAGCTCAAAAATCTCACGTCACACACTATACCATATGCTCCACACACCCTTCATTTTTTTATTTCCACATTTTTTACCCCTTCTTTAGTAAACAATGATGGTTTTGACGCAACTGCTGCTAGATCTTAATTATTACCATTCGGGCGTAAATATATGACTTATTCCTACTGACTGTTGCCTTTGCGATCATTTCTTTTGACGTATACTACTGACTGAATATATAGAATTGTTTAAATAGGAAATCTATGACCTTTTCTCAGTGTTTCCTTCTTTTGAAGTCATTTTCTTCAGAAAAGAAATTTGAATAAGAAAAGGGCGAGAGGAGCATGAGGAAGCAAAGAGTCCCACGATAACAATATTGAAATTGATAGAGCACACATACAAAGGGACCATACAACTTACAAAATCCCCTTTTATATTATATATAGTCACACCCATAAACATCGACAGGGTGAGTTCAGGATCATCAGAGAATGGGGTTTCTATGATGTGATGTGTGCCAGTTATCTATTTGGTTAACTCAAAATCAACACAATCCAAAATTCTTTTAGGGGACACCAGTACGGGTTTGTACATGTTTTGCAGCTTATTGCCTCTGGCTACCTATTCTTGTGATAAATACACTTGGACTATAAAATTACTCACCTCATTATAACTTAATTTCCCACATTTTGTCACCATTACCTTATTATATACTTGTTTAATTGCAGCATTATGTCATACAACATCTTATCCAAAGTAATTGAATTCCGTGTCACCATCATCATGCTCATAACCTCCACCTTCTTAGGTAATGGTTTTACTTTTACAAATCATTTGCTTATCAACATGCATCCAATTATATAAATATAAGTTTTAGTTAAATCTCAAGTAGGATTTTAACCATCTAAGTTTTTTCCCTTTAATTCATTTTATCATCTAAATAATCACCCATAAGATAATATAAGTGTATTAGCTCAAGTTTTTTTTTTTCATTTTTCTTTGACATTTTGTAGAAGAATTTTTTCTTTTTTTACCTTGTCTTTAGTCTCTTTGAAAAATCTGAGTATTCAAATTATGGATCAGCCAGGGGAACTAGGGAAGTAAATTAATTAAATTAAAAAAGAAGTTTCCGCAAGCAACATATCAACATGTAATTATTTTATATTAGAATTAGCCTTACCTTAAAAAAGTTTTATAAATTATAACTATCTATCCTTAATGTAATTATTTATATATTAAAATTAAAAAATAGATGTAGCAAAATTTCTATTTAGGAATTTTGTTTAGATTTTTAAAAAATCAGAGTATTTTTTAATAGAAATACAATCTTGCTGAATGAATGGGTTTCTTTCAATGGCAATTCTTGTTTTTTTTGTTTATACTAAGACAATGATTGAAACGGATTATTAGAAAATATAAAAATATGATGATTACGAAAATGGAAGTATGAAGAACAAATAATATTATTGAAAGAATTTAGGGTGAAAAGAATAGAAAAGACAGAAAAGAAGCAGCACAGTGGCGTGTAGAGGAGCATCCATGGACCTTTTTAAGTACAGGGAGAAGTATTGAGAGTTCTGACATATGAATATTCAGTATGCATCAATGGAGTAACTGTAGGTACTACCCTTTTACTCTGGTTTTCACAAGTGTCCGCGGGAGATCCAATGTGCTTTTACTAGCTGTGAAAACTGAAAACTTGGTTGTTAATGCAACTGGGGCAAGAACAAAAAGTTGGCGTGAATTTTGACGAAAGAATCCAAGAGACCTATGAAATATAAATACTATTGACATTGATCTGTGGGAGAATGACATATTGATTATTAAAAGGCCATTCATAGAAACTTTTATATACACATATAGTATATTAATAGCGCGCCTACCATATTATATAAATATAAAATATAAAATATTGGTTTGCTTTTATGAATGGATATGATACCCGAGCTAGCTAAATGAATGAATGTCCCCAACTTCGAAATTTGTAGTCCTATTAACATCACAGGCCTTAAATTTGTCACTGCTCATTCTTACACAATAATAGTTACTGATGGTGATTGAAAACTTCTAAAAGGCTAGGATGTAGAAAATAGCCGTTGCACTTCAGAATTTTAATAAATATGGTTATTCTCTGTCTTTCCATGCGAATGATGGGGTTACCTCAAACAAGCTGGAAAGGGTTATTACTAATTATTTATTGGACCGTGCATTTCCTTCTTTGTCCATTTCTTTCTACTCTGTGCTCTTTTTTCACGCATCCAAGTCAAGTCATCCTTTGGTTGCCTTCAAAATTTGTTCAGAGACAAATTCTGATAATTACAGGCTTTCATTTTTGGGATAACAAAACGAGGGAAAGGATAGATTAATTTCTCGAACAAATAATATCTTGACTTATGCTATTTTATTTTCTTCTGTTGATCATTGTGATATGCTGATGTCTGCTAGTATAGGTCTGATGCATGAGAGCCAAGAAGGGACCACTTTTTTTAGGGGCTCATGATTCATAGACACATCATACATGCACTTGATTGGGACCCCTTGCTTTTTTAACTCTCTCTTTAACTTTTCTCTTTTTCCGGTTACACTTTTAATCTGCTAAAATTTACACACTGTAGGGTAACTGGTAAAGTTTAAGAGATGATAATGCATTAATAAATAAATAAATAAATAAACAAATAAATCTAAGAGATAATCATTACAAGGGAAATACAACTGTAAATAATTTTGACAAATATATTTTCAGCTTTTAAAGCATTAAAGTTGGTGTTATGGTAGTTGGTTCTGCGTTCCTTAGCCATTTAATTGCTTTATCTTCAAACTCAGGCATCCAACCACAAAAAATTCCCAAATAAGTTGATGAGAAAAATATGGAAATTGCGAAAACGACAAGAAGATATTTAATGGAGAAATGAGCAATGAGATCCCTCCACCCGCTTCTTGTCCATCATCATCCTCCTTTTTTTTTTTCTTTTTCTTTTTCTTATTAAACAAACAATTAATTGAGCTTTGCGGAAGGAGACGTTTCCTCGTTTTTCAGCTGTTTGTATCTTCTGACACACCTTGATTGCATTTTCATTATATATTTTTTATAGATTTCTCAGCACAAAGCTACTCTCTCTCTCTCTATATTCAAAAGTTCTTTGTTGCTCATCAAAGGGTGCTTGGCTTGTGCACCAAATGATTTGAAAAGAGAGGGTCAAATCAAAAGAAGTTCCCCTGTTTTGATCTATTCATTTCACAGGTACTTGTTTTTCAAAAGAAAAAAAAAGGCACTGAGGCATGTATGCTCACTTCATTGTTCTCACAATTTCCCCCCAACCCAGAATTTCATATAATAAAAAAACAATTTTTTTAAAAGAAAAAGATCATAAATGTGTGGATAATGAAGTGAACAAAGATGGGCATCTTTTTCCCAAGTCTTTTTTAACCATCTCTCTCTTCAACTCTTTTTTTACCCTTTTCAGTTGGGGTGGAATTGCAGCGGATTTGAGTCTGACAGAGAGCTTTCCTCTTTGCAAGTGAAGCGACTGATGAAATCCCAAACATAGATAGATAGATAGATACATAGATCACATATGCACGTTGACAGGTCCGTTTGATCCATCAATTTCTTTCTGCTTTCATGTACGTTTTCGTTAGCCATAACTGTTTTGCTTTCATGGGTGAGACTAACTGTGCGTGTGCGTCCTTCTCTTTCTCTCTCTTTCTCGTACTTCTCAGCTCACTCACTGCAAATCAATTTCTTCTTTCCCTTGCCGTTCAGAAACGATCATGAAGCACGTGCGCACCCCAATTCTCCTATCACCAGGTACACACTATAGCCACCATATCATTCATTCCATTAACTAATACATACAAAATGAATTATCTTTAAGTTTTTTCTTTCAAACTTCGTGAGACACCATCACAAAACCATGCACAAAGTGTCTTAAATTGGAATGAACTACAAGTGAAACAGGATCTCAGATATTATTATTCAGGTTTAATTTTCATCGGTTTTCCCACTTCTGTTTGTGTTTGCTCAGGATTCTTTTGAGAGAGAAACTACCTAAGGAGCTGCAAATATTGGGAGTTGTGTTGATGGGTTGATCCACAGATCGTTACAAGATTCATCGCAGGTATGGCACAAATATACATGTGTAAGTGAGGTGCATGTTTAGGTTATGTGTTGAAAGTTGGGACTAAGGGTTGTGGCTTGGTGGCATGTGTTGGATTGGATGTGAACTTTGAAAGCATAGCGTAACTAACGTGGCGGTAGTGCTCTCTTTTCAGTGAAGTAACAACCTATTATAACCCAAACCGATGGCGACATACTTTCATCATGGTAACTCCGAAATCCAATCAGGTGCCGCCGACGGACTCCAAACTCTTGTCCTCATGAACCCCGGCTACATCCACTACTCCGACGCGCCGTCGCAGCCCCCTCCCTCACACGCTGCGGGAAATCTCGTGTTTCTTAACTCCGCCGCAGTTGCCGGCACCAACAGCAACAACTCCTTCAACCCTCACGCGCCGCCCTCTCACACCCAACAATTCGTTGGAATCCCCCTCTCCGCTTCCCAGGACCTCAACCACCACTCCATGCACGCGCACCACGACGTCTCGGCACTGCATGGGTTCCTCCCGCGCATGCAGTACAATCATTGGAACGCGCTTGACCCGGCCTCGGCGGCGCGTGAGACCCCACGCGCACAGCAGGGCTTGTCTCTGGGGCTTGGGTCGTTCCGGGAGGGTCAGGCGCCGGGGATGTCAGGCGACGACTTGCGCGTGTCGGGCGGTTCGCCGTCGTCGGCGTCTGGGGTTACCAATAATGGAGCTTCGGGCATTCAGAGCGTACTCTTGAGCTCAAAGTACTTGAAGGCAGCGCATGAACTTTTAGAAGAGGTTGTGAATGTTAACAATGGGACTGGCACCGAGCTGGGTAAAAAGAGTGGTGGACAGAACAAGGTGATTGGAGAATCATCCGCTGCAGGTAGTGGAGATGGTTCAGTTGTTGGGGAAGGGAACGGAAAACGTAGCTCTGAGCTATCGACTGCAGAAAGACAAGAAATTCAGATGAAGAAAGCAAAACTAATTGCCATGCTTGATGAGGTATGTGTTGTTCACTTTAATTACAGCATGTTTGGTTAAACTTCTCGTGTTTTTCACGTTTATGAACAAGTCAATTGTTCAAACTTTCACATTTTAATTGGATTTCCCATTTTTCAACGAGTTTCAAAAACAGTATTGGTGTTTTTGGCTTTTAATCTTGGTATGACTACTAGTGTTGGACTTCAAATCATAGCTTCATCTTATCTAATGAAAAATGGATTGGGTTGAGCATCAAGAATAATTTGGAGTAAGACAAACTATAGATCGAATTTATGTTAAAAGAAGTGTTTATTTTAATTACTTATAATGTTTCAAATAGAATTCTTGTTTGAAAAAGGTGTTTGTGTAGTATATCTGATAATGTCTCACTCAGGTATGTTCAGGAAAAATATAGTTGTCACGCCAAAAATAATATAATCTAATGATTAATGCATGGAAATTCAGAAAGATTGTGAAGTGCTAATAATGCTGAATTGCATGGTTGTGGTTGGTTTCAATATCGAAATTTTTGTGACACTTGAATAAATGGATAGTTTATTGATGTGATACTTTTGGTTGAAGGTGGAGCAAAGGTACAGGCAGTACCACCAGCAGATGGAGATAGTGGTGTCGTCGTTTGAGCAAGCTGCGGGGATTGGGTCTGCGAGGACATACACTGCCCTTGCATTGCAAACAATCTCTAAGCAGTTTCGGTGTTTGAAAGATGCAATTGCAGGGCAGGTTCGAGCTGCTAACAAGAGCTTAGGAGAAGAAGATTGCTTTGGAGGGAAAATAGAAGGTTCGAGGCTCAAATATGTGGACCATCATCTAAGGCAGCAACGAGCTCTTCAACAATTGGGAATGATCCAGCACAATGCTTGGAGACCCCAGAGGGGATTACCTGAAAGATCTGTTTCTGTTCTTCGTGCCTGGCTCTTCGAACACTTCCTCCACCCGTAAGCACTTAACTTTTATAAAAACTCTCTCTTCTAACTTCTTCAAAAGTTGAACTGCATCAGCTGATTTTATCTTGTTAGATAAGCTCAATTTATTTTAACTTCTTGATTCTTTTAGAATGAAAAAGTTTACAATATTTTAAATGATTCCAGATATCCCAAGGACTCGGACAAACACATGTTGGCAAAACAAACAGGGCTAACAAGGAGCCAGGTAACTAACATGCTAATGCTATTTAACTCTTCCATTTGATGATTGGTTCTTCACCTTAATAGTTCTGGGCGGGTGACAGGTTTCAAATTGGTTTATAAATGCTCGAGTTCGGCTTTGGAAGCCAATGGTGGAGGAAATGTACTTGGAAGAGATGAAGGATCATGAACAGAATGGATCTGAGGATAAATCAAGCAAGAGCAATGAAGATTCTTCTACGAAAATGGCAGCCCCACCAGAGAGAGGTCCTTCCAATGAAACCGAGGCTAAAAGTTTTAATTCCAAACAAGAGGTTTCAAAGAGCCAGAACACTGCTATGGTTTCAGTTTCTAGACCATCAACGTCACAACTTGGTGGGAATGTGAGAAACCAATCAGGATTCAGCTTCATGGGATCATCAGAGCTAGAAGGGATCACACAAGGGAGTCCGAAGAAAGCAAGGAATCATGAGATGATGCATTCCCCAAATAGTGTACCTTCAATGAACATTGATGTGAAGCCCAATGAGGCAAACAATGAACAACTCTCAATGAAATTTGGGGACGATAGGCAAGGCAGAAACGAATCCTCTTTCATGGTAAACCAAACAAACTTCATTGGTGGTTTTGGACAGTACCCAATTGGGGATATTGGAAGGTTTGATGCAGAGCAGTTTGCCCCAAGGTTTTCAGGTAATGGCGTTTCCCTTACTCTTGGTCTTGACTCATTACCAGGAACCCATCAAACATTCCTCCCAAACCAAAACATTCAACTGGGTAGAAGCTTGGACATTGGTGAACCAAATGAGTTTGGTAGCATAAACACTTCCTCTCCCCACTCTTCTGCAGCTTATGAGAGTATCAGCATGCAAAACCCAAAGAGGTTTGCTGCACAATTGTTGCCAGACTTTGTGACCTGAGTAACACATTGAAAGGTGAGCAATGTGATAGCACAATGCTACTACTCGCTGCTTCTGAATCCCTCTCAATTTCTTCTTAGTTCCCTGCTTATGTGGGGAGTGGTGAACAATTGTAGTGTAAAGAAAGAAGGAATTTTACTTTAGTATAAGTTTATACCCTGCATAGAACTATTTGAGTTCTTAGATAGCTTAGGATTTGAAAGTATATGGTTGAGGTTGTATATTATTTTTGTAAGCTCTGAAGGTGGGATAGATGGATTGTTGTCATAAACTTTATTTTGGTAAAAGATACCAATATATCTTCCATTGAAAATATATGTTGTGCTATTTTACACACTGAAGAAACCAGAACTGAATGCAATATAATATATTCTTTTTATGTACAATATGTGTCTACCAAAATGAAAGTAAAATCTAGAAGGATTATGTCTTTCATAAATAAAAAGAAAATTTGAAGATGTTATCACAGAATTCTTTTTTTGTTAGTTCAAGAAATGAAAGCAAACTTAGTCATTGAAAGTTGTGTTTCCCTACATAATCTCAAAATCAGTTTTGAAATCTCATCTGTGTTGTTTTATCCTATACTATGTGGGTCTATTTATAGGTCCCAAAAGTAGTTAATAACATTTTTTATGGACAGTGGACCTTATCAATTAAGGCATTATCTATTTAATAATTCACTTATAAGTTAATTTAGTGGGGTGAGATTTTGCTAAATATGACAGATCTTCCAGTCACTTATGATTAGCGTTTTCTATGACATCTTAACTTAAATAACTCTTTAGTTCTCATCAAATTTATAACTAGAAAATTACCTAACAATTTAACTCAAAGAGCTTACACAAGTAACCTATCCCCTATCAATTTTCTTTAGTTTTCTATATTTTCACTCATCTTTTGAGTATGTATGTGAAGGTGAGATATCTGCAAAATAGACTCTAACTTTTAAGCCGAAATGTTTGTCTAATTAGCAAGTTCATAATTAAAACAGCCATTATATTTACTTTTTTCTATTGGGATTTGTACTATGTGAAAATTAACGTAGACCCAACGATCCCTTAATTATGTTTTATAATCCTTAATTAGAATTAATCTATTTAATTTGCGACTGAGCGTAATACCGAACTTGGTCGAAAGGTTGGGTTGTCCCATAAGGGTTGCCCATTTTTCTTCTCTTGCTCCTCCTTCTCTCCCATAAACTACCATTTGTTTTCCACAATTATCACTTTTTGGCAGTTTAAATAGAAACTGTTAAAATTAGTAAAAATTGTCAAATAATCCTAAAAAATATTTTTTAAAGGTATATTTCATTAGCCAAATTCATTTTTAAAATATTTAATGTAAAATTCATAAAATACATATTTAAAAGAATTTATGCATAATCTGCATACGTATGATTTGAAAATCAAAAGGGAGGGAGAGGTTATGGTTCCAGGGTTTTTGGACTAGAGTTCAAGTTCATTTAAAAAAAAACGTTAATCATTAATATTTGCCGATTAAAGAATATGGACAAATTATACTCACATTTTTTTAATTACAATAAAGTGTCACTAATTATATTAAATGATTTATTTTATTTGTGATTTATCTTATTTTAAATTTATGTTCATTTATTTGTATCACCAATTAAGATATAACTTTATTTTAAATATTAAAAAATTACTCTATTTAATTATATGATAATTTATAATTGAATGATGATATAATTTTTTTTTACATTGTTAATGTAATAACAAATTTTAAATTTTTTATATTTTAATACTTTAATTTGTAATCTTTATAATTATATTTTGTATAAGTTCTAGTTATTGAATAAAATAAGAAAAGTGAGTGATAATTTATTTAAAATAGATGAGTTTCTATTTAGAAATTAATAGGCCAAGGGCATGAGTAATTTTTTTCAAGATTATCTTACCAACTCGTCCAATAAACAATTTCATTCGTTGCATGGATATAGAAATTGTTGAACAGGGAATGATTTTGACTGTTGTAAGATATTTTTAGATAAACAAAGTGATATTATTTTGAAGAATAGTATCGTAGTTTTTCATATAACACGAGATTTTGTAGGTTAAAGCTGTTGCTAAAGATTTTGATTTTCTTACCATCATAACTGATAGTTGGCATGCCAATTTAACACAAACATGCAGAAGACACTCGTATGATGATGGTCCAAAACTGGTACACGACAGCAACACGGTTCGAACACACATTCAATACAAAGTAAATTGGTGTTGACCAAACTTTATGATGTTTGATCCAATCTCAATCACCTCTCACTCTCCCTAAAAAAAAAAAAAAAAAAAAAATTTTTGGATATTTAAACCTTTATAAAAAAAAACTTCACAATATAATTTATTTTTATATTTTAAACTAAAAAAATA
>Ga0123342_1001536_pt1 | contig 38845 bp, 15 predicted proteins | sample Turbeawhitnodule_FD_89960 | JGI IMG/M metagenome (GOLD analysis project Ga0123342, IMG submission 89960) | Root nodule microbial communities of legume samples collected from Mexico - Turtle bean Mexico white nodule | ecosystem: Host-associated > Plants > Roots > Nodule | place: Mexico: Nepantla...
AGCGGCACACCACTTAACTCAAAAACTTAAAACTAGTTAAAAAACTCAGTCCCAAAACCTGAGACTGCATAACACCAGCATAACACAAACCAGAATCCTGGTTATGAAGGAGACCTACTAGGGACTTTGATTTTCAACATAGATTATGTTATTCAATTCAAGTTCCTATCACAGGATAATTATATAGCCTTTCTAAAATTATTATCATGCAAGTTTTTGAGATGAAATCAGTGCTTTGTGTGCACTTCTCAACCATTGTATTTGAACGCTTGTATATCTGGAAAATGATATTTTCTTGAATCTGTATCACAATGCCCCTTTCATTTGTTTTCATGGTTGTCTTATGCTCTCCAGTAGTTGAATCTATGTTTTAAATCTTTGCAACAGCATAGCAGAGAAGTTTCCTTATTTGGTTCGGAAAAAACTTAAGGAAGGGGAAGAAGTACGAAGAGTGGCTCAAATTGACTGGAACATTATTGATGATGACTGCAACCAACCTTTTTCTGCATCAGGATTAAAATTCACTCCTTTACCAGTTAATTTCCAGGATCTTTGTTGTTAATGGCGATGATGCAGCACCCTTTGTTATAAGGATTTAACTGTTTCTTTATAACATAGGTTATGCATGGAGAGGATTACATATGTTTGGGCTTTCTTTTTGGTGAGAAAAGTAGGGTGGCTTATATATCTGATGTTTCCCGGTTTCCTGCTAGTACAGAGCATGGTATGTTTTACATTAGTTTCTTCTTGCTTGGACATATGCATCTAGCTATACGTTTTCTAAGATATAAAGAATCTATAATCTATCTGTTTTATCATATATTTTGTTAAGATTCCAAGTGTGAGTTTTCCCCACATTGAGTAGGAATGTGCCTAAAGAGCAATAAATATAAAAAAATAAAAAATCCACATACCCAATGCCTTAAGGTTTTGGGTTAGAATTGGTATCTTTGACTTTCTTATTTGAAATGTTCATGTTTCATTGGTGTTGAATCTCCCTGGCATTTTCCCATCGAAAAATCCCTACATATTCTGACTCTCTTTATCTCTTCATTGGAAAAAGGACATATTGGTCATGGATTGCTCATTTTGGCTGTTTTGCACATGCTGTCATTCTGTAGTTTGGACAGTATGCGTAGCATTTTAGATTGCAATAACACCATAAGACAGTTTCATGTTTGAAGCATGCATAAGAAAACTATGAAATGAATTACCATTTTAAACAACTTATATCTAGCAATAATTTCTTCTTACAGTTATCTCAAAAAGTGGAGCTGGACAGTTGGATCTTCTTATATTGGATTCATTATATAAGGTCAGTAGTTCCATCTTCAACTCTTTTGGGTTTAAATTATAAATATGATGTTCATGTCGTGTTCCAGGTATATAATATCAGTTATGTTCTGCCACTGAATTTGTTCCGGTAATGTACATGATAGACCAGTAAAGGATCTCTTCACGCCCAAAGGGCATGAATGCACGAACCCTCAACACGCAAAAGTGTCTTATTATGAATTTTTAAGGATTTTTTTTTTTATTTCTTGTCACTTGATATGCTTGATTTATTTTCTGTTACATCATTCTTGTATAATTTAAAGTGATTTTTTCTTAACTGTTTCTTATGGCTTGCTTTGCTTCAATATGGTGTTAATTTGTTTTGTGGAATACTAGTGTCTCTTTACAGTAGTATTTTTTTCAATTTTATTTTATTTTTCTTATACATGGCGGACACCTCTTATTTGTTGTAAGTTTAATTACTTTATCAGAGAAGGCTGATAAAATATGATTACTTGATCCATATGCGCTGGACAATTCGTTTAAAATTTTCATGCACTTCACATATATTCATCATTAAAATTATGAAACATTGTACCTAAAAACCATAAATACCAAATTTCATTGCCTGATGATTTTGAAGTGGGAATTTTCAGATTCATGTCAATTTATTCTGTATTTTACCTTTTGTATTTATTTACTTGCTGATTTATTGTTTTTTGTGTTATTTATCACAGACTGGGTCACATAATGTCCACCTTTGTTTTCCACAGGTTTGTTTTCAATTTTACATCAAAAGGTTATGTTTACCCTTCATAACCCCTGACATTGATGGTGTAGTGTTATTAATTGGTAATTTTACAGACTTTAGAAACTGTGAAGAGATTGTGTCCTAAGCAAGCACTACTTATTGGTATGACTCACGAATTTGATCACCATAAAGACAACGAGTTTTTGAAGGCGTGGTCCAAAAGGTATGACTTGTTTTTTTTTTTTAAGAAGTCGAAACCGTTGCAAATACATATATAATAACTATCATGATGATCTAATAGTAAACAGGGAACCTGGAATACTAAACCCTTACATGTGTGTGTGTGTTTTACTCTGTTTATATGTTGTAGGTTTTAGAAAGTGATAGAAATGACTCTTCTATTATTGTATTATTTAGGGAAGGAATTCCAGTACAGCTTGCTCATGATGGTCTGAGAGTCCCGATACACTTATAGTAAGGAAAGGTAACACTACTTCATTTTTTCATCAAGGGTGGTACTAAAGAACTAACTAGGACATGAATTGTTCACTGTTTATGATGAGTGGTGTGTGCATTTGTGTCTGATTTAAGGAAATGGATAGGGAGTAGGTGTGGGATGTCAAAATAATTGACTCGTTTGCTCGGTCAGTGGTAAAATCTGAGAAATTACTTTCATAAAGTAGAAGTAGATAAATTTGTGCAGTGGAGTGTAAACGAAGTAGAGTTTTTTTGTCTCCAAAAACAAACATACTCTTCCTTGTACCTTAGCCATTGACATTTTGGAACTGATTACGTATTTTAGTACCAGGCATATTATTATTACCTTTTCTACTCCCCGTGTATTCCTTTATTAGTAGCCATATTGACTTTCGATGAATATCGATGTTCTTAAATCTTAATATGTGCTATATCATGTTATTGCAGGTTAAAGCATGTGACAATGTATCCCCCATACCGTGATCTTAATTAGATTGTATTGGAGCATTAACATTCTTTACAGAATATCCTCATTTTTTGTATTAGTAAAAATTTCTGTATTACAATGATAACTTATTTTGATGGAAATCCCGATTCTTCTAATTAAACTCGTGAAAGCTGTATCAGAATCATTCTATACTCGACTCCTTAATCCCAGAGAAAACAAATTGAGTAATGAGCTTTAAGAGCTTAAAGAATCCACGTCTTAAATTTCTTTGGCAGTCTGAGTCACCACGATGAAACTAATCTGCTGTACAAATTATTTATTATTCAATTGTACTGCGATTGCTCTAAATAATAATTGGAATTGCTCAATATATATTATTAAGTTAATCTAAATGACATAATTATTTGCTGTCTTTCATGTATGTTTTCTATTTGTGATATGAATTTACACTCCTGAGTAACTCAAATTTCGATAATGAATACTGCATGTTGTACAAGTATATTTTTTTACTAGATTAGAAATTAAGGATTTATAAGTATCTCATTCTATTCAATATATATTCGATTAATAAAACAGAATATATATTAGTGTAGTTTAATATGAAAAAGCATTTGTCGAACAAGAATAAAAATCTTTCACAGTACGCATTTAGAATAATCTTGGTTCTTTATTTATAAAAGACCATGATTGAAATATGCGAAACAACATAAACTGAATGCTACCGTAGGTTGCACGGTTGGAATCCAGTCATCCAATGATCTATTTAGTCAGTAATTTTTATTTGACCCGTAAGTTTTTAACCCATATTCCACTCAATTATTTTAGGTCAATTTTAAAGCATGTAACCTAATAATTTTTTGGAATACAATACGATACAAACTATAGTAAATTACTTTATTTTTATAAAAAATGTTTTATAAATTTCTGTATAACTTATTTTTTTATTTTCTAAAAACATTCTCTCACATACTGTCATATACACGTGTATTATTTTTTTATGAAAAATAGTTTAGAGTTTAATTTATATGTTTGTCGGTGTAAAATATATTTATGAATGGAATTAAATAATAAAAATTTACACTGACAATGTATACAAATTAAATTAAAATATAAACATAAAGGTGAAATTATCTGTAAAATAAAGTCTATTAACCTTTATATTTCATTATATTGAAATTACAATCCATGTTGAATAAGTTACAGACAAAAGACAAGGTTCTGAGCCTTGTGCATTTCATTTTTTTATATAAAATGATATTATTGAAAAATATGTTATATTTTTACAAAAGAAACTATATTATAAATACTTAAACAATTTTATTTATGTTCTGCATGTCTAATATTATATTTATCCTCTCATTTATTTTATGCTTTCGACCATAAATTTCTTAGATATTAAACATTTTTTTGTTTCATGTTACAGAGCATGTGAACGTGTTGAACTAGTCAATGCACGTGATATTGTTTTTTTGGGTTCCATTTGCAAGACTTGGTCGTTTACAAGAAAGAACAGAAGACCATGCAGAAGGAAACAACCAGTTGAGTTCCTCAAACCAATCAGGAACCTTTCTAGAAAGCAGCTTCAAATTGTGGAAGGTTCAGGTATGCGTGTTTTAAGGTTTGTTTTTCATATTTGATGAGTCTGAGGGACAAATACAAACATTGATAATTTAGTGCCAGTGAAGGAGCTTAGAAGCAAGGCTAACTAAGAATATACAAAGTACAAACATAAGAGATGGCATGTTCTGTGTCTTTTAACAAGAAGAATTTGGACATAAGTTTCTTCGTTTTCAAGCCAACTATTGTGATCATAGATGACCTAGTTCAAGGACTCAAACACTTCTCCTTAACCACTGAGAGCCTTGGTTGTGTTCAGAGCTCTATATTTAGAAGCATCCATGGAAATATGGTAAGTTTTTTCTTTAATTTCTCAGCTGTTTAATTTCAGTTCATTTTAAACCATTTCTCCTTACTTAATTATCTCAGTTTTGAATTGTATGACCTAAATTTCTGTGTCTAGTGGATTCAATTTGTTTGAAACTTAGCTGACTATAGTTTATGAAAAACCGTTTTTTATCCTTGAATGATATAAATCAATGGCTAGGAAGACAATAACTGACAGTTTGCATCCAAAATTGATTATATTTTATCATTCTTATTTTCAGATTTGTTTTCCACGTGGGATTTTGGACCCACGAGTTCATGTTCATGAAGAACTTCTATCTTTCAGTGAATGACAACTTCAGATGCCATTGCTTCATGGTAGTTTACCATCTGTAATGGTTTAATCTGTCATCAATTCACAGATATATAGTTTAACATCTGTGATCATGCTTGTGTTCAATTAACTAGTTGTTTTTTAGCATGTGGCTTCTCAGCGATAATCAATTTCCTGAATTAGAAGCAGAAAATTCTAAATTTCGACAATAATTACACTGGTTTCATTGATTAAAACTATCTTTTGGACCCAACAAAATTCTAAACTTCTACTGTACTTATACCGGTTTCATTCCATCTATCCCACAAATGATGTTTTGTTCTGTTGTGTTCTGTGTTAATGTTAATCTCTTTTGGGTTGATCTTCTTTTCATTGATCACACACCATTGTTCTTTATCTTTCTTGATTCATTTGTTAACTTTGTGATATTTATGCTGTGTAATCAGATCATATGGTATGGAGCATGGCCGAGGCAGTCGAGTAAGGAAAAAGAGGAACTGACCTCAACCCTTGTAAGTTGAACCTTGACTATTCGTGTCACTTTTTTTCTTGAATCATCAAAATAGGAAAAGTATTCCATTCCTAATAAAATTCATTTGAAACATTGACATTTGCTTCAACCAAATCCACTGCCAGCCCGCAAAGGTAGAACAAATAGATATAATTTTAAGGGCAAGTCGATTAAAAATTTGGCCCACACATCTTTAAGTAATAAGAAATGCATAGACATGCCAAGGAAAAATGTTCTCTTTATGGAATAGTCATCTTATTCGGTTATCTACTAGACAGAACAGAACATTTAAAACGAATACAAATATTGTGTCAATTTTTATTGCCGAAGTACACATAATGTGTCTTGTCAAGGACCAATTCTAACAAAACCTTAAGCTATTAGGTGACTTGTTTTATATCTAGCAATTGCAATGTTCATTGAGTTCTACCATTAAAATATGACATGGGGTTATCTAAATTTGAATCCCTTACTGATTTCAAGATAATGCGAAGAACTTCGGAAAAGTAGCAAGATTGCTACCTACTACATTTTTGGAAATGAAACAACCGAGACAAATTCTTTTCCTTTTGAAATAATTATAAAGAAGTAGACTTTAAGTCTAATTCAATTTTGTAAAATCGTTTACACTATTTATATATTATTATGAAAATTCATAATTTTTATTCGACATCAGATCTTCCATCTCAATGTTTGTTTGTTTATTACTTACAAAAACAATTTTCTCTCTTCTAAAAAGCTTGTCTCCTTGACACAATTGAAAGTGTTCTTAGTACATTTCTTTTGTAAAAGTTGATCTCTACTTGAAGAAAACAGAAGAGGGTGAGAGAAAATCTCTTAGTTGTTTCTGCTTTTTAGATTTCAAAACACTTGTTTTAGAAACAATTTTCTAAACTCAATAGATTTTGGATGAAAATTTGATTGTTGAACAGCATGGATTTGTTTCAGAGAACAACTTCTCATATAAAAAGCGAGAAGAGAATCATGCAAACTCTTATTCTTTAGCTATCTTTCAGTTTAATCAAAGTACACTGATCATCTTTTCCTTTTATTCGTAGTTTTTTATGTATTTATTTATGCTATTGTTGACACTCTACAGAAAACAATGTTAACCAACAGCATATCAACCATGGGTGTATTAATTGATCACAGTTTCCTTGAAGCATATGGTGGAGAATCAAGAGATGGCTCTTCAACAGCAAAATTTTCCACTGGGGACATAATATCCTTGAACTCGGCAGTCACCACTACCAATGACCTTAATGACCTCTGCTATGCTGTTCTAGCAATTTTAAGGTCTCGCTTTGCCAAAATGGAAGGAACAATCTCTGGCCTTTGCTTCAAGGGACAAAGCAAACCCAGAATGGTGTGCATTCATGTCTGGAAGTCTCTCCATTTTTGTTACTCATGGATTCTCAACTCTGACCAAAGAAAATGGATGATGCCATATCTTGAACGTTTCTCCATTGAGATGAAGTATGACATTTTCCGAGTAGTCTATGTTAGTGGTGACAATGTGGTTGATTTTAACTGTATTTCTACTCATCAGAAGTTAGAGAATGGGAAAGAGAGTAGCAGGCATGAGCAGGTTTTGCAGAACTGAGACAGCTGCAAAGGGTTTCAAGTTTAGAACCATCATCTTTTGCAAGTTTTTAATCTCCCTCTTATGTTGTAAATATTGCAGATTACTTTTTCAAAGTTAGGTTGCAATCTCCCTCTTACTCAAAATTGTATGTTACTTACTAAGTAGCCATGCTCTGACACCTTCTCAACAAGTTTTCAAAGCAATACTCTGTATGGTTTTGGACTGCATGGTGTTCATCAGTGAAAGTATGAGTCATATTTAACAAAGCAATACTGTGTACGGTTTTGGCTTTCGATGTCTCAATGTTCAGAGAAAGTACGAATAAAAATGTGTGATTCATCTAAAATGCAAGTGCAAAGAAGTGTCACCTGATATATATTTTAACCCCAAAGTTGACTCATTAGTAGGGTTCAATTTCAGAAATAGTTGAGAAAAAAAAATAGTTTGGAAATGTAAATAGATGACTCCTCCATAATAAATAAAGGTTTTTTTTTATCTAAATTGAGCATTTTATTTTGTTAATGTTTACAAATTATTTATTTATTTAAATTCTTAAAAAATGTTGAAGTCTTTAAAATTAAAAAAAAAGTGTTATTAAAAATAAGGTGACAAACTCACTGGGACACTCTGTATCTCATAACGTCTTTTAACAAAAATTCTTAAATAATAGAAAAACACAAAAAAAATATATTCTCATGATTAAAATAACCGAAATAGTTTTATAAAAATTTAAAGATAAAATTATACAGCCTAAATAGCTATTTAAAATGTGCCCCCAAAAAAAAAGGTATTTAAAATTTCCCATCTTCACTTCACCTGTTTCAAAAATATTGTTCTTTCAATTTCCCCTCTTCAAATTGCCGATTCCATTTTCATGAATTTCCTACACTCACTTCCATCTTCAGTCGGAGAGAGAGGTATGTGTTGTTGATTTTCACATTTTCCTTTTCTTCCTCGTTTCTCACCAACTCAATTCCTTTAATTGTAGTTAATCAATTCTCAAAGATTTTTCACTGATGCCACTTCTGAGGTTCAATTATCATCTACTGGCAAAACTTTTAGCTTCCGACTTCCGTGATAACCATTTCCCCTCTATTGCTTTAACCCTTTTTTCTGCTTCTTATTCAACCGCTGGTCTCAGATATCAAAGTGAGGGTAAACGCAGTAACATTAGGAATTTCAAAGATGGATTGGGGAAAGCGGGTTCTGCTTATCAAGAAAGCTTAAGTTTTGCTGCGAGTGTTTGTGATGGGGCAGAAGAAGAAGAGAGTGATGAACGAGAGGGGTCTAGTGATGATGATAGTCTTGAGTTTATCACCTCCTTTCGTGGTAGCAACCGCAAAGAGAGAGAAAGTATTGCAAGAGTTGAAATTGGTGAGGTTGAACTTAGGCACCCTTTGGTGAGGGAAGTTTGTAGGTTAATCACAGTTAGGTCGGATTGGAACCCTAATTTTGAAGGACATTTGAGGCACTTGTTGAGAAGCCTCAAACCCCCACTTGTTTGTGCTGTTTTGCGCTCTCAGGCTGATGAACGTGTTGCTTTGAATTATTTTTATTGGGCTGATAGGCAGTGGCGCTACAGACATGACCCTGTTGTGTACTATACAATGCTGGATGTTCTTAGCAGGACCAAATTGTGCCAAGGTGCGAGGAGGGTTCTTCGGCTAATGACTCGCCGCGGAATTGAATGCTCACCCGAAGCTTTTGGCTATGTGATGGTGTCTTATAGTCGTGCAGGCAAGTTGAGGAATGCATTGCGAGTTTTGACCTTGATGCAGAAAGCTGGGGTTGAACCTGATTTGTCTATATGTAACACTACTATCTATGTTCTGGTGAAGGGCAATAAATTGGAGAAGGCGCTGAGGTTCTTGGGACGAATGCAGGTGACTGGAATCAAACCCAATGTTGTAACTTACAACTGCTTGATTAAGGGTTACTGTGATATAAATCGGATTGAAGATGCATTGGAGCTTATTGCAGGAATGACAACCAAGGGTTGCTGTCCAGATAAAGTTAGTTACTATACTGTGATGGCTTTTCTCTGTAAGGAGCGAAAAATTGATCAAGTGAAGCATTTAATGGAGAACATGGTTCGGGATAGTAACTTAATACCAGATCAGGTTACATATAATACGCTTATCCACATGCTTTCAAAGCATGGGCATGCAGATGATGCTCTTGCTTTCCTAAAGGAAGCAGAAGACAAGGGTTTCCACGTGGATAAGATTGGGTATAGCGCAATAGTTCACTCGTACTGTCAAAAGGGGAGGATGGGTGAGGCAAAAAGTTTAGTGATTGATATGTATTCTAGAGGATGTAACCCGGATGTAGTGACCTATACTGCAATTATTAATGGATTTAGTCTCTTGGGGAGGATAGATGAAGCAAAAAAAATACTGCAGCAGATGAAAAAACATGGGTGCAAACCAAATACGGTATCATATACAGCTTTGTTGAATGGCCTCTGTCGTAGTGGAAAATCATTAGAGGCTAGAGAGATGATAAGTGTAAGTGAGGAGCATTGGTGGACCCCAAATGCCATCACTTACGGTGCCGTGATGCATGGGCTTCGTAGGGAGGGAAAATTGTCCGAGGCCTGTGATTTGACCGTGGAAATGATTGGAAAAGGGTTTTTCCCTACTCCAGTTGAAATTAACCTGTTAATACAGTCACTCTGCCAAAATCAGAAAGTAGTAGAAGCTCAAAAATATTTAGAGAAATGTCTGAGTAAGGGATGTGCCATCAATGTCGTAAATTTCACTACTGTAATTCATGGTTTTTGTCAGATCGGTGACATAGAAGGTGCACTCTCAGTGCTAGATGACATGTACTTAAGTAACAAACATCCTGATGCTATCACATATACGACATTGTTTGATGCATTGGGGAAGAAAGGTAGACTGGACGAGGCAGCCGAGTTGATTGTAAAGATGCTCAGCAAAGGTTTGGATCCAACTCCTGTAACATACAGATCAGTTATCCACCGTTATTGTCAATGGGGTAGAGTGGATGATATGTTGAACTTATTGGAAAAAATGCTCGTTAGGCAGCCATTTAAAACAGTATACAATCAGGTTATTGAAAAGCTTTGTGATTTTGGGAACCTTGAGGAGGCTGAGAAACTACTGGGAAAGGTATTGAGAACAACATCAAAACATGATGCTCATACATGCCATGTTTTGATGGAAAGCTATCTAAAGAAAGGGCTTTCTCTATCAGCGTATAAAGTGGCTTCTCAAATGTTTAGACGTAATTTGGTTCCTAATTTAAAATTGTGCGAGAAAGTGAGCAAAATGCTGGTGTTAGATGGTAAGTTGGCGGAGGCTGATAACCTTATGTTACGATTTGTTGAGCGTGGAATACAACAAAACTGAGATGCATTTGTGAAGTTAGCTGCTATTCGAAGCTTAAGTCTCATAGCAATGATTTTGTTTTCAATTTTCTTTATCATTTTCAATTTCACTCATATAACTATCATTTATTGTGATTTAGATTATTTTATCGTTTTTTTAGTTCAGTCACATTGCTTTCCATTCTCTGGTGATAATGATATGCATTGAATACCATTCACAAGAACACGCTTCCAGTTTTATCCTAAACTTCAAACTGACAAGTCAATCCTCAGCCTAAATATTCCAAGTGTACATGATCTCATGATGAAGCCATTCCTTGATAATAATGTTGCCATGAGAGACATGGGTACAGAAATTCGTAGGTCAAGGGTCTTCGGGATTTCTACCCCTGTTGGTTCAGCTAGTCCACCACGTAGCTCTACATGTCAGTGCCTTTAACTCCTATAGGATGGATGCACCTGCTATAACATTTGCGCACAACATCATTGTCGAGTACCAAAAGAAAAAGTTGTCAAATGATTTGTAGTGTAGCTCAAGACGAGGAGAGAGGTATTACAAGGTTTCTTTGTCACTCACTTTCTATAAGAACTTAGATCAATATTTTATAAAATAAAAAACAAGAAACTGAAAAACAGTAATTGTAGAATCATATTAATGTCTACATCTTTTCTAATGTGATCTTATGTTAAAATTTGCAGACACAACAGCATGAGGATATCAAAATTCAAGCATGGAAAAGTCATCGAAAGTAAAATTATAAGTAGAAATGAGAAGAATTCAGGTACTTGGCTTAGTACATATTCATTGGAAAGAAACTTCTTATATAAGAATTTAAGAATTTGTTAAGATTAATGTTTGCTTGAATATATTGCATTAAATTTTTGGTTCGAGGTAAATTGGAAACTGTTTATCTGCAAGTGTACATGGATAGTTTATATTCCTTTTTATGACATATATTGGAAACTTGAGGAGCTGATCAAATAATAATTTTAGTTTCGAAGTTGTTTTACAGGATCAGAGCATCACTCTTCGATCAACTCTGAAATTCATGATGGCCTTAGAAGTTAGAAATATTTGAAGAAAAAGAAAGTGTCTACCACATGCCTTTGTCTACTTGGTCATTGATTTAATCATCCAAATCTACATATATACAATTCATCTAAATTTTGGCAACTGTTTAATAATGTTAATCACGTTTATTATTCTTTTACTTTTGTTTGTCTTCCCCGCTTCTTTGTTTTTGTTCAATAAAACAGATGAATATATTTCGTACAAGGTGTCTTCCTTCTATAAAACAAAATACACAAATTATATATTTTATATTTGTGAATGACAAGTCATAAATATTAGATAATCACATGTCATCATAATAATATAAGAAAAGATTTATTAAATATGTATTTATTCTAAAAAAAGGTTTAACTTTAAAAAAGCTAAAAATTTAGTTTGTATATTTATATACTTTTCTCCTTCGAAAAAAAGAGAATACTCATAAAGAGGATAAAAGCAAAATATGAGAAATTGGTACACGAATGAAATCTATCTGAAGAGATAGAAGTTTAGAGGCTTGCTAGTCTTCCTCTTTATAAACAAGAGATATGAAATAATTTTTTTCAAAAATGACAGAAAAAATAATAGGATTAAAACTATTAAAACGTGGTATTATAGTGATGTTTAAATCTAAATAGTTTTTCTAATTTAAATATTATAATTTTTCATTATGCTTTTCTTGGAAAAATGTTGAACTCAACAAATTTAAAAACCTAAGGTGAGTTTTGTTAGGAAAAAAATTAATCATGTTACCCATACTCTAAATAAGACATCTCGATTAAATACTTATAACGAAATTTATAATTTTTTATTCACATTTGTAATCAAACTTTCGTTTCGAACAATATATCATACTTCCATTTAAAATAAAAGAATCTTATATTAAGATAAGATTATTGATAAACTAGATACTAATTGAGATCTGCCAACATCTTTAAGAGTATCCATTCTCTAATCATAATTATTTTTGTTATCTGCGTTATAGAAAATTACATTAAAAATCTAATAGCAATAATAAAACTTTAATTTTCGCCTATGAACAGCATGAAATATACTAAAGCAGAAACTAAATTTTTTTGATACTGTTGTTTCATTGCTAGAGTAATTTCTTTTATTGTGGGTAATCTTCGCCAACAAAATAAATTATAAAGCAACCAAAGTGTTTGGACAAAAATTATTTTGAACCCCATCAACATATTTTACGCACAGTACACTTCGAATTTCTTGGCTTGCAATGACAGTGCAATACCACCATCATGAACCTCTTAAGCCATGAAACCGCAACATCTTGCCAGTTACCAAGACAAGAATTCCTCACTTGTTTTTATATATTAGTAGGCTTTTAGCCTGACTGAATAACAAAGTAAAATAAAACAGACAATAAATTCATATATATAGTTCCATAGCAAAAAAATATTCCATTAGACATAATTAAAGTTTCATTTTCCAGAACCGCTTCAAACAATCAAGTCCTAGCAGTGTTCTAAATATAAAAGACAAACTCACAAAATCTCATGCTTCAACTACATAGGAGTAAACTTTAGAGAAAAATTAAAGAAAATCTTCTCCTTAATCTTTCAAGCGCTTCCTTTACAGGTCTTGAACACTCAAACCTGACAATCATCAACAACAATATAAGTTGCAGGGCAATAAACGAAACGACCAAGACCATATAACACAAACTAAAATAATACAAAACATAAGTTCCCCAAAAAGATACAGCTACTAATTAACCAGTTCAAAATTTAGTTGCTCAAAGAAATGCATATCCCCTCAACCAAATACTACGCAATTCATTATGCATATATCACAATTGGTATTTGGCATACACCGTATCAAAACTGGAGCTATGATAAACATAAAATCCCAAACTACAAATTCCATTACTAACCTGGAGGAAGTGATTGCTTCAATTTATCAGCTTTCTCTGGGTCAAACACACAGAGTGTGTAGAGGTACTTGGAGCATCTAACCTTGAACTTAACCACGTCTCTGCTCCTCTTGATCTTCACCGACCTCGCATCCTTCCTTCTGGCAGTGAGAAGGAAGTCCTTAATCTCGTGAATTTGCTTAGGCTGCATAGCAAGTACCACACAAGCATTAACAGCAATTTCAAAGCATGAACAGTACATAAGAGCAAATACTCCAACAGAAAAACATTTACAGAGCTACGCAACCTAACTGAACGTTCACTCACATCCAAGCATAATCAAGTACCAACGTTGAAATTAGGAGAAAATAAAACTCTTAGAAATCCGAAAGTCCTGAATAAGGGTATAGTTAAGAATTACTAAATCTAATTATACCCTCACACCAGCAAATCGAAAACGCTACACTGTCACTAACTCCACCTAGCTTCTTTACACCAAATAATTCGACACGGAAATAGGTTTTCCAACATTCTTTCAGGGAAACTCGATTAAAAACGGAGACATTAGTTAATCCGTTGTTATAGTAAGCACAACTGAAACTAAAAAACCAAAGAAAAGAGAGAAAGATAATTGAGAAGAGAGAATGAGCAATCACCATGGTTGCGATGGACACAGCGGTGGCAGAGAACAGAGGCGCAACCAAATGTGATGTTAATTGAAAAACTAATGGCAAGGGCACATCATAAACCCTAATCCTATACTCTCTCGAAGCCCAAACTATGTTTGGGCCCGTTGGCCTGCTCCACTTGTTCCCAAGCCCGTGTAAAAGGAAAATAAGAGAAATTTTAGGAATGTGCTTGCTTAAATTTGGAATTGATCTTCAAATATTTCTTTTTGGAGTTCTACTTACATTTCGGGATTTTACAGTTTGAATTATTTTAATTTTCGGCTTTTAACACTTTTAGAAAATTAAATATTTCAAATTTAGGTAAACTTAGCTTTCATTTTTTTTTACTTCAAACTTTTTTAGTCATTTATTTGCTCAATATATTTATAAATTTAATGGATTAAATTGTTTCAAATGTTTTTTACTATAAACTTAACAATAAAGACATCATATTCAAGTAAATAAAGAAAAGTAGATTTCCCATCTTTAAACTATAAATTTTCATCATCAAACTTTTTAAAATTTCAAAATTGTGATGCCTCAAAGTCATTATAAACTCTGGAGTATTTGGATAAACACCAGAATTCGAAGACTTTAAAAGTATAAAGATTTTGATAAATGAGTCAAATTTGTATTGAAAAAAAAAATATCAATACACTAACCAAGATTTATTTTTTTGGGACCTCAACATTTCGCTTAAAATTGTGGCCCAAAGACCCCAAACAACTGTTAGGCTAAACTGGCCTTATAGGATTAACTTCATGATTAAAATTGATTTTTCACCTCTATAATTTATTCTTGTACTTTTCCAAAATGACGATAATTATTTTTTAAATATTCATATATATTTTAAAATAAATCGAAGTGTAAAAAACTCTCACTCTCGTGTGTGTATATATGTGTGTAGTTTATTTATGTTAGTTTCTCTTCTTTATTTAATATTTGCTATGGTATTACCAACCATGGCATGATATTTAACTTTAATGCATTGAAAAATGGTTTCATAGTTTTGAACTAAAACAAATTACCCAATAAACTTTGTATCTAGAAATAGAGCTAAGCTCGGTGGCTACCTTGAACCATTAAACTTATTTTCGTAAAAATTTATTTCCTGGAAAGTGCATTGCAAAAAATATTTTTTAAAAGGTGTAAAAGATTTCGAAGAACATTCTGGTCATTCTACTATAATAATAAAGTGCATAAATCATTTATAGAGTGTGAAAAGCAGTTGCACATCAATTGAGAGATCATGCACCAAGTACAAAAACTATAAAAGAAAAAATGGTTAGTTGGTTGTCATTTGTGCAACAATGGCTAAATTAGACATCATCTTCTAAAACTAGACATACTTTTTCTAGTAATGCTTTCTTTGAATTAGGGATACATTTTGAGTAAAATGTAGGATGGTTTTGCCTATGGTGTCCACGTTTGCCCAATTCTACAAAAATATAGATGAATATTTGTAGAAAGATTTATTAGAGTGCGTTAAAAATATGTGATAGTTTGTTAATGTATTGATGTATTCGAAATGGGAATTTAATTTAAAAATTGGTGTGCATTTTGTAACGCCTTCTAGTGTGTGTGGATGAGTTAAATGAGTGTGGGAAAACCTGAAGAGGGTACATTACCGACATTCCCAAAGTAACCAACATGTTTGGGCCTCCCATCAGAGAGCAATTGCAAATAATTGCTACTTAATTAAGCCACAGAAAACCCTCCGTACCAAAACTTCGTACCTCTCGTACACAACACTTATTACTTATTACCCCAATTTCTTTCATTGCCAATTCTCTATAGTTTAGTCACTCTCAGTGCAACGGCTAAAGATAAACACACAAGTTGAAACTGTTTTTAGATAAATAATGGAATATAGTTGTTTGCATGATGCTTAAGGAAAAAATAGATGAGAAAGGTGTGTGCACGTGTTGGTAGAAACGTTTTTGGTCATATTGTGGGTGACAGAGGGGAAGCAGAGAGTGGAGTGAGTGGGAAGAAACAAAAGAAGAAAAGAGGGTGAGTTGAAGAATGAATGAGGAATGGAGAAAAACTAAAAAAATAAAAAAAATAAAAAAGGGTGGGGTTGGGGTGGTTGGGGTGGCATGGCATTGTATTATTATTGAGGATAGTGCCCTACCTGGTCACCATTCCATACCCAGAAAAAAGAAAAAAGGTCCTACAAATAAGACAGCCCCACACACATGCACCAAAACAAAACAAATAGTACTAACCAACACTCAACTCCAACTTCTTTAATCACCCATTTCCCACTTGGGGAACCTAGCTACCCTGCGACTTCCACAACTAAAAAACCTTCTTCTTCTTCTTCTTCTTCACGCCTTCCATTCATTCCAAACTTTATTTCTTTTCAAAAAAATAAATCATTGAATCAATTATGCCACTGTACGGTATCAGAATGAAGTTCTCTTCTTCTCACTGTCATATCTGCCGACATCAACACGTTCTGAGATTTTATTTTTTTTCCCCAACAAATATGTAAGGACATGTTCACAGTAAAGAATATTTTTTGCTACGTAAAATTTTGGGAACTGTACTCTCGATTTTGTTCCGATCTCGTATAAAATGGAAACTCGATTATGCAAAGACATTTCTCTTTATGTACTATATAGCTGGAAAAGGCTATGGATCTCATGCATTTTTTTCAATTCTATCAATCTCAATCATTAATATATATGCATACATATATGTAATTTTATTTATCATGTATAACCAAATGAGTAAAATTGTGTCTAGGATTTTATTCAAGTTGTATAGATAAAAAATAATCATGAATATTTATTTAATAATAAGAAGTACTATACTCTTTCAAATTATCAATCCGTTGGTTTTTCGTATTGACTTCCTACATTAGATGTTTTGCATATCTGTGAAAGAGGATATTTACTTTACGTTGCACATTTTAAAAAATCAATTTATTTAGTTATAAATCTCGTAAGAATTTTCTAATTTGACCTACATCAAACTGTGACTTCTTCTTTAGTCTTATATATACGTTAAATATAAGCATACAATAGCACAATGCCTTTAAGTGGACCCGGATTTTCATTAAATTTCATTTCACTTTTATACCTAACGTAATAAAGAGAAAGATAAATAAATAAAAATTAAGAATAAACTTATATATATATATATATATATATATATCCTATCCCAGCCAATCCCTGCAGTTCCCATTTATTGCGTAGTCAATTCCTGAATCAATTGGCACAAATTATTAATTAATTTCTCTGCCCAAAAAATAGTACTTGTTAATCTTTTCAATCGTAACAATGATTGTCCTGATAAGTTTAACTTAAGAGTAACAGCTATTAAGGAGCTAAAGTTGTTTATAGATGTTTTCCATGAAACTTGAACTTGGACAATATTCCAAAACACTTGCGACAGTAGAGCATGAAAAGAGGCATGATTAGGCAAGTTCGAAATGGACAAATGCACACAGCTTTTTCACTTTGCGGTTGATGAGGCAAAAACATTAAGAGCCAAGGTGAAAGGGTGCATGTCCAAAACCAAGAACACGACAAAGCGGGCCACTTTAACATTAATAGAAGGACATGGTGATTTGTTTTCCATCCCTGTATGATCAGAGAGACACATCACATGGCTTTAGTGTCCTCTTCATGTTCTAAGGGTCACAACCTCCTTTTCCCAAGTGCATTTATCCATCACTCAACCAAGTCAAGTACTCCCACATCATCACCAGTGCCATCTGCACCTCTTAATTGAACATTATCTTTCATGCATCATAATAGATTCTACCAAACATTTCAACCAAAACTCATTAAAGGTGACAACAAGTTCAGCATCACCTCCACTCCATTGCCCACTGTGATCCATAATGCACCCCAAACATTTAGCCAAATCCAAACTAAAAAAAAATAGTTCCGTACAAGCTAAGAGAACTATCCCACGCATTGATTTCCTAACGGATTAAGTATCGTATATATTGTAGCTAGCACAATGACTAGATGCCATATAGTTACAGTATTAGTTTATGAATGGTCCTAGCAGGAAAAAACAGGAAAACAAAATCCAAAGGGTGTAGGCTATATAAACTACATTTAGGCAAGGCCTTCTCACCGTACACGAGGGGTTGAGAAGTAAGGGCAATAATATTACATTTGATAGAAGAAGTGCAGACTATTAACAGTCACGTGATTTCAGTAGTCTAAAGACCCGACAGCTGTTATTCCAGGGCTTATATTTCTTGGGTCTTGACGGCTCACATAGTCATCACAGATGCCATTAGAGAGCCTTTGAATTGGAACCGAGTTCAAGAGTTCAAGACCAGAGTTCCCCATTTGCTGCACTTCCTGAGGAGAAAGTATCTTTATGCACCATACACTATTTACGAATTCCCTGTCATAAGATCACGGATGTGTCAAATATGAACAGAAAAAGGGCTCAATCATTTGATTTAAAAAAAAATAAAGATGCTTAAATCCACAACATAAAATGCCATCACCATATGAAAGGCTAAGAGAAATTTAATACAAATTTATACCATTTCATTATTTCAAAAGGGATTAGTTAATACTTCATATAAAAACTACCATATTATTTATTACAAGTCCCTCACTTTCTCTACTTTTCAAAAGGTGTAGTGCTTAAAGGGAAAAGGAAGGAAGAAAAACAAAGAATGAGGTATGTTATGAGTAATAGGAGACTTACGGCCAGGGGCCATCACCAAGGAGAAGAACATCGTTCTCTCGGTCTACAAATACAAGCTGCCAGCCTGATCTCACAGGGTCCTCCAACTCGCCTTCAAGGCCAAACATTTGAGCAAGTTCACTTCGCAGCTCATGGTAGCTGCTGAACTTAGTGATATCCAATGACCTTCCAAAGGACCCTGACTTATAAACCTGTATCAAAAAAGTTTAGTAAAAATGTATGTCATGAATAATGACGAATTTTTTTTATTGAAAAAATATAATCCTGCTGGAAAAGCTTACCTTCACAAAGGTTTTGTTCAGTGGGTTTCCTTGTCCAGCATTTTCTGGACTCTGCAGGTAACCTGATTCACCGCCAATACTGGGTGTTATTCCATGGTTCAATGAAGAATCAGTGCCTGTGGTGGTATTCAGATAATTAGAAGATTGATATGGCAAGGTTGAGGAGTCATTGTTGCTGCTAACCCCCTTAAGGTTTGACATTCCATTAGGCATGAGAAGGGATGAGGGATCTATATTAACACCAAATAGGAGATGGTTTTGTGGATCATTGCTCCCTTCTTGGTCTATGGAGCATTCCCTACCAGGAAAAGGTGGTAAAGTAATAGCATTTTGAGACACGGTACTCTGGGGCTGCCCTAGCTGCTCCACCGGAGGTAGAACACATTGGGAGACTCCGGAAGAAATAAGAGGATCCACTGCAACACGCTTTGAGGGCCACCCAGATGAATTTTGAACCGGAATCCAAGAGCTTGTTCTAGGAAGGTTCAGGAGGTGAGATGTTTCATCCTGCGGAAATGAACCCAGGATACTGTGCAGGGGAGAAACAATAGTAGGCACAGAGTTCCCATCAGAAAAATTTTGCTGTTGGCACAAGGAAGAGATAGCTTGCATAGGAGGTGATTGAGGTGGAGGAGCTGAAACAAACTGAGACATTGAAGAAACTGCACTAGAAATTTGCTGATTATCTACAACTTGTTGCTGTTGCTGTTGCTGCTGTGTCTGTCGTAGTTGTTGTTGCTGGTGCTGATGATGATTCTGACTATTGAATGAGTGCTGATGTTGTAATTGTTGCTGAAGATGAGCCTGAGTTTGCAGATGAGATTGTGGTGAATGCGGATTCTCTTGATTATTTCCAAAAATCTGCTGATGTTGTGTCTGCTGCAACATCTGGGCCTGCACAAAGGCCGCTGTCCTGTTTGGGAAGTTCTGCGGTTGCTGAAATTGAAGTATGGAAGCAGAATGCTGTTTGGAAGGATCCAAACCCCTCATCTCCTGAACAGCAGCAGCAGCAGCAGCAGCTTGATACATATCTGTTTGCATATTCAACATGGAGGGATCAAATCTAGGCTGCATCCAGGGATTAACACCAATCCCCTGAAAAGTAGGAGACTGCAGCCCTCTATCACTGTCTCGGAGCCACAAGAGAGATGAATTCAGGCCAAAATCATCATCCTTCATGCCTACTAGCATTCAAGCAAGAAAAATCAGGAGAGCAAGGAGAATGAGTTTCCAACCATGCATAAATGAAAGTCTTCGAAATCCATTTAGCTAGGTATTTTTTTAAGAAGTGGACATGAACAAGCTCACCGTGGAATGAAGGCAGTCCTGGCGGCCATGGTCGTTTAAGCCTAAGGGGGAATGGAGATGGATACATAGGAAATGTAGTTAATGGCTCAATTTCCCATAAAGACACTCTAGGTTGTCTCTCTCCAGCAGTAGATTCATCCCAACCAACCTGCAATCCAACTCAAAGCCATGTTTTAATTTTTAAAACCATTCCTTGATAAATAAACTGTATGTGACAACATACTGGAATTTTTACACTTGAGATGGAAGATGCAGCCAGTATAATTAAAAAGCTTGAATAATAGCAATAGTGTTTCCTGACAAACCTTAACTGAGCGCCAGTGTGAGTTTGGCCATCGGGTAGGATCCAGGTCACTAATGCCAGTTATTGTACCCATGTATCTGCAAAAGAAACATACAATAGTAATGCATAATTACAATATAAACAAGTATCACCAACTTTACTAAATGTTTAGCCATATCTTCCCTGACAATGAAAAATTATTCAACCAAACGCTCAAGCTTTTTTTTATTCTTTACTCAAGCTAATTCATCAAGGGCCACACTAAGGATCAGAGGTCTGATCAAGCACAAAATGAAATCCATTTCTCATTCATTTCATTGTAAAGATCATAACTTAGGGTAGCATGTACCAATGTTGGGCAAGCCACGACATATATGATACAAATATTGCCTTACTATTAGACACCATCACATCTCAGGCACGTTTTTTCACACCCTATCAAAGCCCTCGCAATGGTATAATGAATTCAAGCACAGAGCAAGTACAGTTGAAGTCACAAATCTAATATCTGTGCTTCATGTTCATAATATGATTAGTGTTCCTTAGGTCATTATAATTCTTGAGATTATTCAGGTCCCCAATCGCATCTTTCCTCAGATTTAAAGCAACAAAAATGAAAGTTTTAAAAACCTACCGTCGTACACCTGATTCCTCAGTTTCAAACAGCATCCTAAACCGCATACCAACTGAAACTCGAGTATGATACACAGCTTTAACGTACTTCGCTAAGGGAATGACAAATTCTGATGGGCTGGCACTGAAATTATAAAGAGAAAAAAAGAGTCAATTAAAGAAAACATTTCCATGACTTTAAAGTTTAGCAAAAGTGTACACTTATACCGTGGGTTATAGAAAATGGTGAAACGACTATTTGTTGCAGCTGCATGAGCTGCTGCAGCAAGAAGCCCCAAGTGCATACTATCACTTGACAACACTGAAGAAGGCATCACAGTTTGTGGCCGATTAGCACGACGGATGCCAAGAAGAAGTTGGTTCTTTTCATTCCTATACAAGAAAATGTACGTTACACAAGACAACACATCACATAATTACTAATAAAATTAACATTTCTAACATATTATCTCAATAAAGCAAACAGATATAAGAAATAACAAGCAACCACGCATCTTAAAGGCTGACCCACATGTCAATGAGAAAGTTTTCACTTTTCATTATAATGATATGTTCTTTTGAATGGCCAAATGACATGCAAGTCACAGAGCCTGGTTCAGGGGGAAAAGTCAACCAGCCATGATAGCCAAAGGGAAAAGGTCAAAATTGAATTTATGAGAAACTCCGAGATGGAGAAGCAGAATAATATTAATGCTGTCCAGAAAAATAGCAGCACGCGTCTTTGGGGAGCAAGAAACAATTAAATTACTTGCCAGATAAACAGCACAGAATCACCAGCAACAAGTCTTTTAGCACTCACAAAGACACTCCATCCAGTTGTAAGTAGATGCCTTTTGGGCTGGCCTTCAGAGGAAAAGAAATAAAAACCATCTTCAAACATTGTAGACAAAAAATGAACATAGAAGTCTCGGAAATACACTTTTGAAATTAAATTGCCGGAAAATCAGTTTTTTAACTCACCCCGGAAGATATGTCTGAATTTCCACTCATTACCGTGCAAATCCCTTGCAATTAATTCTTGAGCAGGAGGCTGCTGAGAGAAATCCTGCAAGATCGCAACTATAAATGTAAGTCCCAAGAAATTAGCAGATTCGATAAATAATTTAACTTCACGTAATATGGTCTTTTTCACAAAGGTTTACCAATGCAGGGAACACTTTTTCAGCTGCACGACGAGGTACAGAGAATCCCCCATGAGTGCTTGTGTCACTTGCAGTCAAAGTTTTGCAGAAATAGTTCGTTGGCTGTTTACTAGGAGTGCCCAACTCCGCTGGAAGGTATGCCTCCTTTTGCTCTTGCTGAAACACAGACATAGTTAAAAGCTGAAGAATGACCATAACTCTACAAGCTCCAAAACCAGTTATCACTTAAGATTTGAGACAGTGATATCATACAGGATTCAGAGGTTGCAAGGTCATCTGTGCATACACTTCATCAGTCTCTGCATCAGCCTGAATCCCACAAAAAAAAAAAACAGATAATTAAAGCAAAGAGGCTGCAGGATCCAACAAGAAAAAAATTTAAAAATCAGAGGCCAACACAAACCAGTCTTATCACTAAAAAAAGTAAGCAATTCGTACATGCATGGTCATGTTATGAAGTTGACATATGAGTTGAGGAGGTAAGCTTGGGTAGTTTGGGATATGAGCATCTATTTCCTTGTTCGTCGAGACAGCCACCTGAGCAAAAAAAATAGTGCAGAGTTAGGATATCTTGTAGTTTATGCAGAAAATAAAGGAGAAAGTTTTGAATGAGAAGGTTCGTGTGGTGGTTTCTGGGAGGCAAGTGAAGTTACTTCATTAGCCTTCAGCATTTCAAGACTAAAGAATTGAGCTTGGGAACACCAGGTAAGCATAAATATACACATGGTTCCCCAGAGTTAAAGAAAAAACAGGTTTTGCTAAACAAAAGTGTAACAGTAAACCCCACCCCATCCTCCAAATTAGAAGCAATACGGAGACAGAGACAAGAGACAAGAGAGCATCCTCATGCCCAGAAACACAAGATTCGCATTATTACTTTATTCTCAACACTGGTAAGAGAATGTTACCACAATGTCCACAGGGCTAGTAGCAATACAATAATCAAACATCGTATATTTTACTCACTTGTTCACTGTGACCTTGTGGAAAGTATACCACGCGGCTTCCAACTGCTGGTAAAGAGACAAGGGGACCAGCACATGCATGCCAAAGTTCTGAATCTAGAACTCGCCTTTCCCCTGCAAAATCCACCCCAATGTCATCAAACATGAATTAATACCAAAAGTCCACACCAACAAACTCATTTTGCATACTCATGCCAAATCCAAGATCTCAAACCAATTACCGAATCCCAAAACCAAATTACGTTTTTCTCTGATCTCTGAGCTGTGACTAAACAAGAGAAAAACATAGCCCAAATACGCAAATTTCCACATCCCCACCTCAACATTAGCACCAGCCATGTTAGACGTACAAAAGACTTCATTGGCTTGGCTAATCGTATTAGCACAAAGAGCACACTCTAATCCCCCAAGGATTGAGGTTGCAAGAACCAGTTTTAGAAAAGTTGAGAAGTGAAAACCAAGAAGAAGAGATGAACTATGGAAGCAGAAGAAAAAGGAGAAGAAGAAAAAAGAGGAGGAAGAGGAACGGGAAGAAAATAGTTACCTTCCTGGGGTGGAGGACTAAAACCAGCTGAAGAAAGTCTCATTTGAGCTAAAAAAGTCTCAAGCAAATCAGTAACTTCAAAATTGAGTCCACAATCACAACACTCAACAAAATTCTCACAAAACAACTACTTCCACCAAAAACCAAGCCTTGACCACTCTTCCTTCCTTTCCACTGCAGAATAACATTCTTAGTAATCTTTGTCCCAGTTTTTAACACCTCTTAAAACCCATTAAAATCCACTAATTGCCCACTAGTTTCCCACCCTTACACAGCCACCAAAAGCAGTTTAACAACAAAAGGCAATTGTTTTACGTCTCATTCGATTCCGGTTTTCCTCAACCCCCAACACCCCAGGTTGCAATCCTGAACAGAACAGAAGTCCTCATTACACACAACAGAGTCTCTCGGAAACGCACGTGCCCTCAGTGCCAAATTTAGCAACAATCTGAAAGAGCAACGAGACCCAGAAGCGGAAGAAAGGAACAAGGCGAAAAGCACATAGATCTCAGGAAAAGAGCGGCGAATCCGAGAAGAGAAAGAGGTTAAGGGATCAGTGATTGACAGAGAAGTAAGAAGGTTGGGTGAGGAGTAGAAAATGGAGAGTCAGCGTTAGGCTCATTTCATTTCCGGTAATGGAAAAATGGGAAGTAGCAGTGGTTGTGTGTTGTGCTTTATTTTTATGGTTATGGTTTGTGGTCATGGTCATGTTCAAGCTATACTACTACTCTACTTCTAACTTGGTGGCCATGCTACTACTATAGCTTTACCCTCCCTCTTCTCTCTCTCTCTCTCTCTCTCTCTCCCCTCCAATCAATCACAACGCAACCGCCATTATTTTTGGGGCGTCCTTTTAAGAGGGAGAAAGAGAGTGAGAGTGCGTACAAGTGTTACATTTTTTCTAGGGAGAGAGTTTTGCTTTTTATTATTATTACTTTTCGTGCCCACCATTTCATTTTCAGACAACCTACGAGGGAAGGGAGATTTTAGATTTACATTTCCTCTCCCATTCCTAATTATGGATTACTCTTTTATGCTATTCTTAGATTAAATATCTCACATATAATTAAAATCGTGTGTGTTTTTTATTTTATTTTATGGGCTTTAATATAGTATTAAATTATCACTGAACTTATCGAAGTAATTAACTAGCTGTTATCGAGTTATTGTTTAATTACTTACATATATCTGATTTCATAAACTTCGCGCTTGAAAAAGGCGATGGAAATCTTATATATAGCTAATAATGTAGTTAATGTAATTGGTAAATACTAATCATTACCTCTAAGTATGCGTTTGCGTATTTTTATTCGATCCCACATCAATTCATTTTCCTTCATCATTTTAAGTTTTTTATCTTGATGCGTGAAACTTCTTTAGTCAATGTTGTTAACAGTTTTTCAAACATATATTCAGTGTTTGTTTGTAAAAATGTTCTCCCATTTTTTCCAATTCAATTGAGTGTTATTCGAGAAAAAATGGACTGGCATTAAACAAAGATCTAAATGTAAAAATAAAACTTAGTGCAATTTATTACAGATTGTTTGTTTCGTTCTTTAGTCGTAATTTTTCTTATTGACGAATAAAATGAATATAATTTTTAAAAAGTATATCTAAGTTTTGTCTTGAAAATAAATACAAATACAAGCCCAAACTATTTTTTAGAATTTAACTAAACTCAAATTCTAAAAGTTATAGAAAAAATGCAAAAATATTTTTGCTATAGAAATTAGTATATTATTTGTTAAAATCTCATTTCGTTATAATCCATTAGAATTACAAATGTTTAAATTAAATTAAAGGCTACTAGGTATAAGAATAAATTTAATTTTTGAATAGTATTGTCCTACTGTTGGGGTAGAATAGTTTATTTAAGATAAAGTTGGACCATTTGCAAAATCTAAATGCAGGTGCATTGATTTTGACAATGCAGAGACCCAACTCTGGGAATCATGAGGTAAGGAAGATACAGTGTCATATGTTGTTGGACAGTTATCTCTTTAGATGTGAAACCAAATCCCATTTTCAAATTTGCACTTTGCTCCCTTATAACTTCGTATTTTCATAACTTTCCACTTTACATTTCATCAAATTATAGTATTTTATCAAACTGGTTTTTACAGTATTTCAAGTTTTCAAGAGTAAATGTTTAATTGTGTGGATAGGAGAGTACCCTACCAACCAATTCACCACGAGGTCACACGTGTCGTAGCTTTTTATCAATTGTTAAATATTGTATTTGTTCATTTAGTAAACAACTCATTTCTTAAAACAAAATTAAAAAGGATTCAAAATAACTTATGAACATCAAGCTAAATAAGACAATGGTTGTTTTCTAGCTCTACACTTATATTCTGACAGAAAAAATATATAAGAAAATAGTATGATACATAGACTGGAACAATTAATTGCATTCTGTTTGTTTGAAGAGTAAATGAGAGAAAATAAATAAATATTAATTACTTTCGTTTGATTTAAAAAGAAAATAAAAATAATGTAAATCCAGAGTAATTTCATTCATCTCTGATGCATACATTTTTTTTTTCTTTTTTCATTTTCCCTTTTTCCTCCGTAATTCTTCTATTTTCTTTCACGCGATCATAAATATCTAAAAAGAAGGTAAGTCTGACCATTAATGAATATAAACAAAGACATCTGTGTTGTTTTTCTTAGTCATTTGTGCTTGTTAGAAATCAAGATTAGGCCAAGTTTAAGTCACTATAATCACCATTATCTTCTAAATATAGTTAAATGTAATTTTGTTAATTATCTCCTCAACTATATTTTACTAAACCGTAACATTGGGACCTACCAAAAAATAATAACTTGGAGAGGATTCATATGTCCCATGAATTGAAAATGGTCCTCAGAGTAGCGAAATATATTGCCAATTTTGGCCATTATGATGAGAGAAATGTTGAATAACAAAACATGGCATGTTATTATTATCTTTAAGAGCTTATTTTTTAAGTACACCATACATATTTTATAGCCTCAATTAAATAAAAAAAAATATTCTAAAGTGATTATTGTAAATACCAGTAAATTATAATTAAAAATATTTTACATTATTAATACTATCGGAAACACAAACCTATAGTGTTGGTATATCCACATTTTTTTTTAGTTTTCATAATGATAAAAATTTAATATACATACAGAAATAATTTTGCATGCTTCGAAATTGAAAAATAAAAAATAACATATAAAATAAAAATGATGAATTGATTAATCAACATTTTTTTCTTATGGTTTGAGTTTCTCTTTTTTTTCAAGTTTTTTTTCTTCCATTTGTGGTATTAGGATTGGAGGGTATGATGATATTCATTTTAAGGTTATGATTCACTTGATGGTAAATACAATAAAATATGATTTTACTAAAGAATAATGTTGTTTGAAATGGAGTTGAAAGACGGATTGAAAATGAAGTGGAAAGAGTAATTAAAAATAAATGTTATTTTATTTGACACGAATGAGGGTGAAAGTCCGTTTTTTTTTTAAAAATAAAAAATTAAGGAAATAGTCGAAAGTTAGTGTACATGTAAAAACTGTCCCATAACATTAATTTAAAAAAATAAAAAATAATTTTATTTTTTAAATAATTCATATAAAATAACAAAATACTCAATTATATTAATAAATTGAGATATATTAAATAAGATTAGAATTAAAAAAAAACTATATACACTAAAAAAAATTCTAAAAGAACAATTCTCTTTATATAAATATAGATATTATTATTTTAATTTTATGGATCTACTTAATTTCGGTATGATGTTATATATCTAACCCCGTATTCCTAACCACCACGTGATTGGTTGAAATTGCTTAGTTCCTTTTTCGTTTCATACCCATGTTTTTTTAACAAATATTAGGCTTCACCGGTTGGAATTTATATATATGGCAACATTTTTCCTAAAAAGAACAATATTTCTTTTACCCTTAATTTATACAGAGCGTGCTAAATTTACTTTACTCAATAAATGTTAAAACTTAATGTTATTATATTTAAAACTTTTATTTTATATTTATGCAATCACCCGTTTCTCTAGAGGGAGACCTTAACTTTGCTTATAAATGTACAGCTCTGCTAAAATTGATTTATCGATTACATGAGTACCCAATTATTGACCAAGATCAGAATTTTTCAATCATTTATAATTCACTGTAAATCTTTGATGCAGAAAGGACATTATTCTTTTTGCAAGTATAATTATTCATTTAATTACAAGTTATGACAATTTTCAGTGCCATTAACATCTATCATCATTTGTTGTTCTTAAGTCACAAGACTTTTATTGAATCTCACATGTTGAAATAAGGATTAAGGCAGAATAGAATAAGTGTAAACTGTAATTAACAGGCAGTTATAAATAGTGGTGTGATTAACGTCACTCTCATACTATGATATAATGTGAAAGACAAGTAGTGTCTGGAATGCAGATATTCTAAGTAAACAAAGAAACATAATTTGAGACAAGTTTGCTGTGATGATTATGAATTAAACCTGTATTCCGAAACAACGAAAGGAAGTCGAAACAGCTACTTGCATCCACATTATTGGATGCATTGACCATGGCGGTGAAGAATAACCTAATTTGACAACGAGTGCTTTTAACGAATAATTGGTCTCAGAGGTGGGGGATGTGCTTTCAAACTCCAAAAAAATAACCACTTATTTTCTATTATTTAATCTAAGTCCATAAAGGCTTTTCTATTTTCTTTCAATATTTCAGCATTTGTATTATTTGATTTAAAGAAAAAATTTCTCCCTTGTCTTCTATGTTCTCCTGAGCAGGATCAAGGAGATTGATTGCTTGGAAAAATATATTGATGAAGACGACTTTTAGTTTATAGTTTGATTATGATGATTTATACTGAAACAATAAGTGTTTCTTTTACTTTCTGTTTATAAATAAGTGTTTCTTCCATATTTCAATGTAAAAATTATAAAACTTTCCTCCAGTTCAATATTTATTTCCTGATATTGTTTGCAATAAAAAAAAACTTTTATCCTTTAGTACTTCAATACATACAAAAACACTGGTAAGGTTCTTTTTCTTTATTTTTTTAGGGAATTAATTTGGTCTATTTTCTCAATCAAACTTCTCCTGTTTTAATTTTACGGTAGTTCTTTCCGTCAATTTTATCACACCACACCCGTTGTAACTTTCTTCAAATTATTGTCAACATATTCCAAACCCTTCATTATTTCTTCATCTTTTTTTCTTGAGTATAATAAATGGAGGATGATGCTTCTTCCCACAACTTTTCTAAAACAAAGTAATAATGAACAACCACTGAATTTAAAAAAGAAAAAAAAAGTCTACGCTGGTTTTATTTAAAGTGGGGGAAATTAAAAAAAAAAAAAAAACTTTTACAAAACTAGTCTTTGAAAATGAGTATTATTATCTAGAGTTGAACATAGAGAATAATGGAAATCAAATTCCACCTTCTTAATATATCCCTTGAATACTATTTCCTTATAATTAATTGCGAGGCTTGAATATTTGTATAACAAAGTTGAACAATTAAAATACATAAATGTGATAATAAATTTCGGGATATTGCTATAATAGTTAAAATGGCCCTTTTAAAAAGGAGAATGAAATGAGGATTTGACTGAGATAACTTAACAACTTAATTAAACTTGAGAGAATAAGAGAATGGATAAAAAATGATTTAGTAAGTTGTCCCATAGTATCTTCTTGGTTACTGGAAAGCGACTAGAGCGAAAAGTACTTGTAATTTTACTGGTCAGTACAAATTTTGCGGTAATATAGTCTCAAAAATATATAAAATCTTTTATGTTTTTACTCTAACTTTTTATTTTTCTTATTTGTATTAGTTTTGTGATCATGTTTCAAATGTAACTTACTTTATATCAACTTATGGGCATGTGGCTAGAAATGTATTAAGATTTTTAAAATTATATCTTACATAGTCTAATGTATGGGAGCAGGTGATAATAATTATATATATTGTTTTTATTTTATTTAATTTTTATTTTTTTGATAAAAAAAATTCTTACAGAGTCAGTCTAGTAGAAAAATACACGATATTTTAAAAATATTTATGAAAATTATTTGAACAAATTATTTAAGTTTACATGTTTGATCATGACTTCTGAGTATTTGCATAAGGTATATCATCATCGTGACTATGACTATTTGATAAATTTGAAAAAAAATTATCAAAAAACAATGACTTATTGACAACAGTATTTGAACAGAAAGTTTATATTCGAAAACAAATATTTGTATCCAAAAACCAGGCTAAATATGAAAAAGGTATCACTTTAAAACAATTATTACATCAAAATTAAAGTGTACAATTTATTTATCTGGTCTTTTGAGGTAGGAATAACTAAATCAAAATATATATATTTTTTACAGCAAAGAAAAAAATATATGAAAATTATATTTAACTTCATTATTAGAATCATACACTTCTTTGAGGATAATAAATGCAATGATAGTTATCATTTATCAATATTATATTATATATGTAATATTTAATTAAGTTTATATATTTCATTCATACAATATTTCAAAAAAGTAATTTTTTTATGGATTTTAGTATTTACATGACTTTAAGTAAAATATTGCTCTTTAAAGGTGAAATTCTATTACCTGCAAAGTCAACTCTTTCCGGTAAATTTATTAGAAAATAGTTGTATTTGCATTAAAAATCAAATTTCAATATTTCATATTTGTAAATAAATTTAGTGAAAAAATATAAATATATGTAAAGATTTTAAATTATGAAATTCAAATAAATAAATTTAATATTCATAATCGATGTTTATTTTTACACATAATAAAATTATCAATTATTTTTAGACACAGGTAGTTCTTTACACATTTGGTCTATCTATGTTATGGAGTTCAGAAAATGAGACAGAATAAAAATTGACTGAAAGTATATAGTGTGAGTGAAGATGAAAAACAGAAACAAAAATGTAGTGATACACTGGTGAGAAATGTGTTAGGGTGAAGCAAAGAAAGCGTAAGAGAAAAATGTAGTGATTTAGAAAAGAATTAGGAATATTTAGGGATTGAGAAAAAGAGTGTTGAGTGTGAAAGGAAAAAAGATTTGGTGATGGGACATAAGAGAATAGTGTACAGTAGATGTAGTGGTATAGCTACAGTTACAGTACTTTGTTTATTGGTCGCTGTCCAACTTGTACGTACTTCTTACCCCCACACCTTTCTTTTATTGCGCACTTTCCCACTTCTCTCTATTCTATTTCCTTCCTTCAATAATATCTCACTACATTTTTCTAACCATCCAAATTTCCATTTTTTACATTCATACACATACATTTTATTTGTGAATCAGGATTCTTTCTTTCTAATTAACAACTTTATAACATCCTATAATAATCAACTTGACAATTATTTTTAATATCTTATCATTAAACAACTGTTAATATATTTTAAGACATCATTAATATTAATATTTCACTACATGCCAGATAATATAATATTTATATATTATGCCAATGTTAAAGAATTTTAATTTTATACCAATACACAATACACATTGTTTTCATTTAAAGTTTGGTAACTTTAAGCATTTATTGTTTAAGTGTCTTCTTAAATTAAATATATTTAACATTTTTTTTCTTCTTTGGATTAAGAAGTGAAGATGAGAGAATGAGTTTGAGATGATTTAAAAAAAAAATATAAAGAAAGTTAAGGTGTTTGAGTTAAGGTAAATAGAGTGAAAAGTGTAGGGAAAGTTTGTAAGTGATGTGATGGGTGTGATTGAAATTATATTTTTTTTTAATGGATAAAAATGTAAGTTTATAAATTTATCTTTATATTTAAAATTTATTAAAAAAATAATTTTATTTATTTATTTATAAATTATAATTATTTTTAATTAAAATGTTATTTAAATATTTATAATTATAAATATTTAATAAAACTTATTTTTATGTTAAATAACATTATTGTTTTATCTTTGATTTTTTTAATTAATATAATTTTTATATAAATTTATTTCTTTATTGTTAAAAAGTATATTTATTTTTATTATTATTTATATTTATAATTTATAATATATATATATAATATGATTAATTATTTATTTTATAATTATTATTTTTTTATAATTTTGATTATATTTAAATTGTAATTCTATTTTAAATAAAAATAATAGTAATTTGATTTTAAAATAAAATAAATAAAATTAAAATTAATTAATTATATATATATATATATAAAACTTTCTTCGCAAAAGTTTTGAGTGTAAAAAATGTTTCGATTTTCGTATTTTAAAAAAAATTATTTTGATTTTCCGACTTTCTCTATATAAGTATTTTGTTTTCTTTCCCTAAAAACAAACGAAACCTTAGAGAATGGTAGAAAACGGAATTGAGAAACAATAAATTTGAGGAAAACTGAATTTTAAAAGTAAAGGATTTGATTTTACTTTCACAAGTTACTAATTTTTTGGTAAGGTACAAAAAATTTGTTAGCAAGATCGCCCTAAACCTATCAGTTGTATCACCTAAAAAGCAGTATGTATCTCTTTCCACTCATGCTAAATTTTTGTCACAAGGTACACTTATTTCATTGCATACTAATTCAACCGAATCATTGGATATTAGTTAAAATCTTCTTAAAATCGATCCTTAAGTTCGTGACTATACATATATACTTATAAAATATGAATTATTCATCAAAAATTTGGATTGGAAAAAACTTTGTATAAATTATTATAAATGTTGACATGCTAAATTCATTAAAATTGAATTTAAGCATCTTGCATGATTTCTTATAATAATTTGTATTATAAACGTCAAATTCACAACAAATAAATTCTCTAGAGTATACACTAAATTCATATGACACTATAGTGATTAACTTCAATTTTTCCTAGGACGAACATTCGTCCCAACAATAATTTTCTTAAAAAACTGTGTACAAACTCCAGCCTACTAGAAATAGAAAATATAAATATATAATAATACAAGAAGAGAAGAAAAAAATTAAGTGAACATAACAAAGTTTTTAATGCATAAGATACACAAATTTTTTTCCTTACTGGTTATTATATATTTATGGTATCTGTGTAATAAATACTAAGTAATGACACAATTTTATCTTCGAAATATCTTATTTTTATTAGTAATAAAAAAAAAATAAATAAGAATTATTTTATGAGTGATTCAATCTATATACAAAATTCACAGAAATAACAACACCTTTTTTATAGGCTTGTCACTAACTTCCTACAAGAACAATTACTAGAAAATAGGCCTCTCAAGATCGAAAAACTTGCTTCTGAAAACAATTAACAAAAACAAATCCCTACGCAAAATTAAAAAAAAGTCTAAATAATCTAACTAAATCACTTATATTTAATCGAATACATGCAAATTAGGAGATTAAGACACTAGTCAGGAAAAAAAAAACTGAAAGAATTTTAAAGATCATCCAATATCAAACCTTTAATTAAATCATAAAAAAAAATTCAACCTATATCAAATAAAAAATCTACAAATAAACGTGTTGTATCGAATAAAAACTAGATCTTCAAGTATAATTCCATTGAATATAAATATGTGATTCGTAGTACAAAATGTAAAACTCTATCTTATGTATTAGATATATGAGTAATAAGAAAGTATGTAGCACACTTAAAAGCGCCATTTTCTTGAGATTGGGGTTTTCAAGTATTTCAAAAATATTAAATAGATTGAAAAGAAAATGATATATTGTGGATCAGATATAAAAATGAAGTAGAAAGAGGTAGAAGCAAAGGAGGTAGCAATTAGTTGAAACATCAGTGTCGAATGCACAACACAACCGGGTCTGGCGTGCAGGAATTGTATAGATGTTGTTGAAATGAGAGAAGGAAAATATATGTTTTATAGGTTATTTAGAAGTGTAGAGAAAAGATAGGTTAGGGCTTCATCATTTCAGATTTTGCAAGCAAGATAGGGTGAGTTGAGTAGAACAGTGGTGTGTGTTTATGGTGTGAATTGAAGTGAACTGAAAAAGTGGACGGTGGTAAGTGTGCGGTTGGGACAGTGTCCATCATCTACCACTGTGTTTATCTCAAATCTGTACCATTCACAGTTACTCATTGTGAATGTATGACACACCCTATACTTTCATGTTTCTAATAACCCTTCAAGATCAATGCTCTAATCATTCTTTAATTAATGCCAAACATATTATTCATCCAAGAAGTTTCAATTAAGGAGACAAGAACAAACCAAACCACTTAGCATAGCAAAAACATCCTTTTACATTATTTTTTTTATATATACCTAATGTATTTTTATGAATAATGGACTACAATCAGATTACTGACATTTCATGGATCTATATTCACATAGTTAAACCCAAACAACAAGATTTTTAAATATTATTTAGTTACTAATATATCATATTATTATATTATTTATAAAATGTGATTGAGTCTTCTTTTAGATTTTTTAGGAAGATTCATGATTATAATAATCCAACCAAAAAATATAAATAATAGAAATATGTAAGTGGTATAGAAAACTGCAAATTTTACTCAGACTGAATTGAGCATCATAATATTTTTGCAGATTTTTCTCCAATCTAAAAACAGAAAAGATTAGAAAAATAAGAAGAAAAAGTTACTCTAAAAAAATTAGGCTTGTAAGAACAAATAAATCATACATAAAATATCATGGATCCATTTTTTAAAAACAATAAGTTAAAAAAAATATTCACTGCTAAATTCTAAATTCTCATAAACGTCTTCCTTTTCCGTTTGTCGGTTTTCCTTCTTAATTTATGATAGTCAGGTGATTATTAACAAATTTCTCTGCGTCCCAATTTGTACTCTCAGGAAGAAAAGCAAGATATTTATTACTTTATAAAAGTTAAATAATATATAATAAAAGTTATATTAAACAAGTATAATGTATTTTTATACTTTTAGAGGCATAATAGTCTTTTAACAATCTAGATAAAGTTTTCCCAAAAAACTGGAGGTGACTATAACCTTACAAAATGAAATAAAATATAATTTGAAGATGAATGAATTTCCCAGTTGTGGAAAGTAAAAAGAAAGAGGTGGAATGGAAATAAATGTGGCATGGGGAATTGAATGTATGGTCTTAAAATTAGTATTTGAATTGAGAATGATAAACTTAGTGGGGCAGATTATAGATAATGAAATTTTGAAAATGGAAGAGGGTGGGGCAAAGGATCCAGCTTCAGATTTATAAATGGTTCCCCACCCTTGGGTCCTCTTCTTTTTAATAACACAAATATTTAATATCCATGGATCCCACAAACCTTTTTCTTTAATTTATCTTTTTTCAATCACAACTATTATCTTCTCCGATTTTAATCTATACAAAACCGTGCTTCATCAAAGAATCATTAACAATTTTAATATTTAAAAAAAAAAGTGGGCATCATATTTTGTTTTCCCTTTTAACAAATAAATAAAAAAACATCTTCTTTACTATGAAGTGTACTTTAAACCCAACTCAACTTCATAAAATCAGCTCATGAGGTTAAGGTTTACACCCACTTATATATAATAAAATATTTTCATCTCTAGTCGATGTAGGATCTTCAACACACCCTGCGTGAGATAACATATGATGGGTGGTTCGATAATGGACCGATAGCGGGTGACCTAATAAATCCAACAAACACTCGTTAGGATAGACTCAAAATGACTCTGATACCATATTACAAAGTGGACTTTAAACCTAATTCAATCCCATTTTACCTTAAAAGATTTGGGTCGATAAATAAAAAGGGTTAAAATTATTTAAAAGTATAATTATTTCTTTTCCTTTTGGTTAAGAGTCAAAAAGTCTCATTCAACTATGTGTATAGCTGGTTGCATGCCTACCGACCCCTTGTAGAAACAAGAAGACAAACAAACAAATATATACGTGTGTATAATACTGAATTAAGACATTACATATCAGGAAAGTACTATAAGTCAAGGTTATTTATATTTTAATGCAAAACGTACCCAAGTTAGAGATTTTTTTACTAAAATTAGAGCTGTTTTTTTAATAACCCATACAAAATACTTTATTATACTAATATTTTTTTAAAACATAAAGAAATTTTAAAAAAATTCATTAATCAAATGATTGAAAAACATAATTGTGTTCCTACAGTATCTTTTTACAGTGAATAGTAAAATATAAATAAAATAACTGTTCTTAATTAGTCATATGATTGCAGACAGATCAGACACACATTGATGTTGTTGAATTGCACAAGAAATGATCACCTAGTCCATAGGCAACTCTCCATAGTCCTAACTCCGAAGGAGAATCATCAGACAAAGATGCAGTGACCTTGGCTTTGATCCTAAATTTTGGGCATCCCTTGATTGCGACAGTTACATAAGAGTACCAAGCCAGTACCAGACAACCTTTAAGTCCTTGTGGTCCTGTGCATCTTAGGATCTATAATATAAACAATTAACTTTCGAAATCCATACATAATTTGCATGCGCAGTAATAGGTTTTCTGTTGCATGTCTTGCAACATACTCTTCCTTTCTGCACATAATTACTATAATTAAGTGTGCAAATCTTTATCATATGTGGGAATTAAAAGCAGCAAAAGATATTGCAGATTAATATCTGTACCATCTATGCAACCTTTCTCCATTTTAACTTAGCTCTTACAACATTCCGGTCAAAGTTGTCAACATGCACAAAGCTATAGAAATGCATTTTCTCATTGATTATAATTTAATATAATCTATACTTGAATGTTCTTCGTATTTCCTTCTGATTTTATCTTCAATTATTATTGCCCTCTCTAGCATTTGACAAGATATCAATTCAATGGAAACTTAAGTTTCAAACTAGAACAGATAATTGCTAAGAAAATTATAATACAATAGAATTATCTATCTATGTGTCTAACTCAAGTATATATATATATATATATAATATCAGGTGCCTCTGATTAAACCTGAAGTGTCTTTCAATCTGATATGAGTTTTCTGACTCCAACCCTCATAATATCACATCAGAAGGAGGAAGCTTACCTGGTGCACTCATCTCAAAAAAATTCAAACCATTCACACGTGCAAACAAATAGACAAATTCTGACCTGATTCTGATACATGAACTTCAATTTTCTTAAATTTAATTTAAAAACAGAGGTAGGTCCCTGGAGTGCAGTAGACAATCTTAATTCTTGCATGGGCCTATATTAATTTAAGAAATGAAGAAAGAAACATTACAAGTAGATTAAAACTCAACAACTAGTGGGTCCTTAATAATATCATGACCAAGACCATCAACTACACTATCATCATGCATCAATTTTTCTCCCTTTTTTTTTCTGCCATCATATTTTCTCATTATACAGCTATACACTATATGCTACATATGCTTTCTTATTTTTATTAAGTTATTCCTACTAATAAACAACACTCATAAAATTATTAGAAATTAAAAAAAAAATCATATATAAATTTTAGATGAGAAATCAACTTATATACAGTTATTTGAATTGAATGAGTGATTTTTGAATTCTAACTTTCCAAATATGTATTTGTATATTGTAATTTCTTGTTGTGTTTATAACCTATTATCTCATATCTCTACTCAATATATAATTGTGATGTTCTCTAGAAATTGTAGATATTTAGAAGTTTATAATTAAGATGGGTGGGGAAGGATAAGGTTGTAGGAAATGGGTGTGGAGATAGAGAGAGTTTAAAATAAATAAATAAAAAAAGTGATTTTGCATGAATGATGAAGAAATAGGTGAGATTAGCTAGGTAGTGTTTCATTTTCGTACATTTTTGAATTGATAAGTGAGTTTGTGGGTTAGTGCAAAGAAAGAGAGAGGAGAAAGAAAAAGTGAGAAATGTCAAAAAAGCAACAGCTCATGGCTTAGATTTGAGGGTCCCACCAAATTCGTCTCTCTGGATTTCTTAGTTTCCCTTTTTGACGCTTTCGAATTGGATCCATCGTCACCTTCTCTCTCTCTCTCTACGACCATTTCTGCCTCGGTTTTGGAAGAATATAATTTAATATATTTAAATTTAGCTGTGCCTCTTTCTTTATGTCTAATTTCCACCATGTTTGCAAAATCATCAGCACAAATTTTAGTTCTTTTCAAGATTAAATATTGTTTATAACTTTAATTTTACATCAATTTTCCTTCTGTTATATCGAATCATTAGAAGTGCTTCATACTTTTTTTTTTCATACCTCCCTTCCCACACACACACATTCCCAGAGTTTCAACTATTCCACGGATTTATTATGACTCAATTTATTTAAAAAATAAAAGTTATTTTTAATAGTTGGAAGTTTACTTTAAATTGATCCATTTCATCACCTCAATTAATTTTGTATCCAGGAAATTTAAGAAAATAAAATATCATTAAACCTAGTTAACTTGAATAATAACGATTCTCAAGAACTGTATCCACTTGTTTGTTTTCTTATCTCATGAAAATATTCGAAAATTGACAATTCAAAGCCCAGCATTCGGTGGAAATTTTACAAAAAAAATTTCAATTAAATATTTACTAAAAAAAACAAAAATTATCATCAAATAACAATATCAGTATTGATAAAAAATAATTCACACACACAAATATAAAGATCAACATGATAAATTTTAAGTTGGGGAATAAATTCTTACGGTTTTCATTTTTTTTTTACTAGGCGTCTCAAGGATCAATTTTGTTATTTTTTTTATTTCACATGAAAAAAATATTATTAAAAAAAAGAAAAAAAAAAAAAAAAAAAAAAAAAAAGAAAAAAAAAAAAAAATAAAAAAAAAAAAAAAAAAAAAAAA
>Ga0123342_1001537_pt1 | contig 38840 bp, 20 predicted proteins | sample Turbeawhitnodule_FD_89960 | JGI IMG/M metagenome (GOLD analysis project Ga0123342, IMG submission 89960) | Root nodule microbial communities of legume samples collected from Mexico - Turtle bean Mexico white nodule | ecosystem: Host-associated > Plants > Roots > Nodule | place: Mexico: Nepantla...
AACCACCCGCTTTACTGACTTGAGCGTCGGAGTGCCTTCGCAGGTACCCCCACCATCCGGTGTTCACCCGACGACCGAGTCCCGAGTGCCGAAAGATAAGCAGAAGGAAGAGAAGGATCCCAGCTCATCACTCAGCCACCTGCCCGACCGAAGGAAGAAGAAGAAGACTTCAACAGTTCTCTAGGTCCCATCTCCCTAGCAGGAACAAGAATAGCCTAATTAAGATAATCATTATTATTGTGCTACTAAAAAATTATTAAACCTGATTAACATAATCATTATTATTGTGTTACTTGGATTACGTTAAAAAATGGCAAGTTATTAAAAAGTCTTAATCAAACCTGATTTAGAATAGACTAATTAAGATAATCATTATTATTGTGCTACTAAAAAATTATTAAATATAAATTTATTTTAAAAACAAAAAATTACATATTATTATATTAATTAAAAAATTATTAATAATTAAATTAATTTTTATTATTGATAAATAATTTTAAAATTGATATCTAATTAACTATAAATTTATATTTTAAAATTTATCAATTGTATTTTTTCTTCCACAAATTTTAAACTCAAAGATTTTATTTATATTATATAAACAGAGTTTGTCAGCTAACAATATGTGAATAAAGTGAACTGAAAAAGAAAAAACGAGAGTAAAAACCAAACAATATGAGACTTAAATAAAAAATAAATATTTTAAATATTTTATAGAATAATTTTTTTTTATAAAAATTAAATTAAAAGTATGTGTAATTAAAAATTTAATTAAGTATAAAAATTAGAAAGTTATATGAATGGAAGAGTCTTAACCCTAATTCAAACTCAAAAGTTGTCTGAAGCTTAACTACATTATTGGCTTATGGGCTCTCAAACGTAGGAGCTAGGAAAGGTTGGTGTTTTGAAAAAGGGATTTCTTTCTACACCACACATTTTTCTTCATTTATTGGATCCACTTTATCAAAATCATTAAGGATAAAAAACTTATTTTCTTATTAAGAATGACTTATTTTGGTTGCATTAAATTTTTTTCTTTTTAAATTAACACATAAAACTTAGTCTTCATCAAAGGTATTTTCATAAAAAAACTAAGTGAAAAGTTGAAAGATTTAAATGGTAAATTGGGGGAGTGTCACGATGCCCATTTGTTAGTGTATGCATTACTATATTATATTATTTAATAAAGTTAGTAAAAATATAATATTTATATTATTTTTTATTTTATAAATTTATTGAAATAATAGTATATCTATTATTAGCTTTTATATTTAATGTATAATTATAATTTGAATAAAAAACAATGTTGGAGAAACTATATATATATATTTGCATATAAGAAAAAGAAAAAAAAAACGCAATTATACTATGAAATAATGATATTTATAATTATTTTAAGTGAATGAATAGTTTATATTTACTATTTATTTATTTTTATTGTTGTATATGCAACACCATAATAGTTTTGAGAAAATTGAAATTTTAAAATATAGTTAAGAATAAAAAAAATAAAATATGTAAACAAAATCAGTATGCATATTATATATAGTAGTGGCCTCTATATGCTTTAAAAGAAAAAATATATATTAATAATATATATTAATAATGATAGTATTCATGCTTTTCAAAGTGGATAGATTACACAAAAGAAGGAACATGAGATGTGTATACCAAAAGAAATAATCCATTTATATATATATATATATTGATAACCTAATATTAAAAACAAACAATCATTTTAAGTCCGCTTATTTTTTTGTTCCTATAATAAGTATTGAATGTGCTTTATACTTTCAAAACAGAGAATGCATTTATTTTATATCTTTATTATTATAAGGTAGAAGAAGAACACGTAGAAAAATAGAAAAAGAGAGTGAAATGGTATACATAATTGTTATTAAGAAGAAAATTGCATCAAGAGATATATCTATAAAGTGAAGATTGGGTGAAGGAAAATAAAGTTAACTAATATGAGATTGAAAGAAATCATTAGTAGTAATTTATTCTCATTTATTTCTACTGTCATTTATTTGTTTTTATCATTTTTTTCACTCTAACTTAGTATTTTTATTTTATTTTACATGCTAAATTTTTTACATCAATAAATAAATAATATACAAAATATTGTTAAATAAATATAATTTCATAATTTCAAAAGCCAAATTAAAATAACAATGCAATCTCTAAGAGTAACTATACACTACAATAAAATCATGAAATAGAAACCAAATTTAGAAACAAAAAATAATTAGTTGATATAGTGACAAAATTAGATACCATTTTAGGAATTAAATAAATTTTTAGTTTCTAAATTAGTTTCTATTATTGTTAAATGGTTTTTAAATTGATATCTAATTAACAATCAAGGTTTTTGCTACCAAATTTAGAAACTAAATAATTGGTACTTGATAGTTAATTAGATACCAATTTAGAAACAATTTACCAATAATAGAAACTAATTTATAAACTATTTAACAAGAAACTAATTTAGAAACATTTTTTTTAGTTTTTAAAATGATATCTAATTTAGTTACTATTGCAACTAATTATTTTAGTTTCTAAAAATTGGTTTTTATTTGATGATTTTCTTGTAGTTATATAATTCATGCTGATAAAAAAAAATCAACTCAAAATAATTTATCATTTTTAATATAATAAAATTATGAGCTTTTGTTGTTCTCATTTGGTATCTTTTGATAGTATTTCGTTTGTTCTATGTGTTTTGTCTATGAAAGGTATATGTATGGATGTTTTAATGGAGAATTATGGAGTACTTATTGAGTAAAGCAAAATCTAGGTTCAATTTAAATTTGGCTTGGAGTGTTGGGTTGTTTTGTAACTCAAAACAATTATGTCTTTGGTATAGAATTGTATAGACAATTACACAAGATATATGTGTTTCTGTTTGTTAATTCACCTGATTGAATGTTAGTTGATTGTTAGATGTTATTTGGAAGGATTTATGATTTTGATTTTGTTTTTTAAAGGTTATGAATCATAATTTTTCTTAATAGGATTAATATACTTTTAAAATATTTCACATTTATTTATTTCCTTCTTCATACGCGAATTTGTATGTGTTTTCACAAGTAATAAAAAAAATAATTTATTTTAAAAAATTAATATATATATATATATATATCACTACAAGAAAATCATGAAATAGAAACCAAATTTTAGAGACCATTTTAAAAACTAAAAAAAAATTGGTTTCTAAATTAGTTTCTATTATTGTTAAATAATTTCTAAATTGGTATCTAATTAGCAACTAAGGTTTTAACTACCAATTATTTAGTTTCTAAATTTGGTCTCTAAAACTTTGGTTGCTAATTAGATACCAATTTAGAAACTATTTAACAATAATAGAAACTAATTTAGAAACCAAATTTCTTTTTAGTTTCTAAAATGGTCTTTAATTTAGTTACTATTGCAACTAATTATTTTGGTTTCTACGTTTCTATTTCATGATTTTCTTATAGTGTATATATTAAATTTAAGAGTAAATAAAAATCAAAATTATCAATTCAAATCTGTTTAATATATTGTTTTTTTCACATTTATCCACCCTTTGATTGATATTTTGCGAGAAATTATCTGACCATTGTATAGAATATATGCAATTTTTTTATAATGGTTTTTATGCTATTTTTTACCAAAAAAATTATTCTTTATTAAATTAAAATATTTTTATTATTTAATAAAATACACAATCATATATGTATTTACAAAGATAATCGCATAACCCATAATTTTTATCTTTAAAAAAATTATGCAGTCTTTATTTGTTAAATTTATGATTCAACTAATTATTAATTAATGAAATTAAAAAAAATATTATTATAATTATTATCTGAAATATTATTTTGAAACTTTTAACTTTGATAGAATTGGTATGATGGTTAAAAAAAAGATAAAAAAAAAATATTTGTTGTATGGAAAGAGTGAGAATGGAGAGTGGTGTTAGAAAAGAGAAAAAGAGAGAATCCAGCTAAGACATAGGAAGCAGGTGCACGAACAGTGAACATGTAACCACGTCAAACAACAACATCAATAACAACTCACGCACATAACATTGCTGCACTTCTTCTTACTCTCACACGTCGCCCACGTGGCCAACCATTTCATATCTGCAAACAAATTATACGATGTGCTGTGGTCCCTCCTGTTTCTCATCATCACACAATCATCTTAAGATCACACGGTTGCTATTCTACCACACTCTCACTTCCCACCACGTACCAATCATCATCACTTTCTCGTGTTTCCCATTCTTCAACCCTAACTCTCTCTTTTTTCAATTCTTCTTTTTATTAAGTTGGGATTTTATTTCAGATTTTGGACTATTTTCGTTAAAAACTTTTAAAATAATACATCTAATTCTAACAAAATTTACATGGTCTTAAGTTATTTCCTTGCAATATCCTTTTAGGGTCATAAAAACTTTACATTAAAGTGAATAAGATTGATTATGAATCTAGAAGGTGTGCTTTTCTCATTATGTCTTTCTCTAAAGAAATAACAACTCCTAACTTAGATTAACCTACTTCAATCCAAAACAATTAACAATCAAGTGTAGTTGCCTTCTAGAACATGGAGAGGTTTTTATGTGTTGGGTGGTTTTAGTGGGTAAGTGAGAATGGAGAAAAGTATTTTGCTTTTATTTTATGTAATGGACTATATAAGTTGAAACATCTTTTAAATATTTTTGTTATTTTTTCATTAATAAAAAAATATCAATAATCACATCTCAAAATATATTTTTGTAATGGTGAGAGATGAAAGAAAATGGAGTGATCTAACTTATAAATGTATTTATTATTTTTTTTTATAAAATTTGTTTACTCATCATCCCACCAATATTGGCTATATTGTATAAGGCTATCCAAGAGTTTATGCATTTTACACACAAACATTTCCTAATCAACAAAACTTATGAGTTCTTCTACATAAATTTTCTCCTACAAGTCGCCATATAAAAATAATAAAATAGTATAGAAACGATAAAGAAATGAAAATAATATTTCATCAAATTGATTATAGTATAATCTCTACAGGTTTTCAACAATTATTAACAAAACTTGTAAGCTTTTCATCATTTATTTTTTTATTTTTTTATTTTTTATTTACTATTCGACACTTATATAATTTTATTAATGATATTTCATAAATCAAGTTATTTGATGCTTTTCATCAATATTTTCATCTCTTAAATATATATACATATTTTTTTTTTATTTGATGTAGAAAAGGTTCAAAACATGACAAAAAAGATGTAATAGTGATATTCAAATTCAAATTTTATATAAAAGTTTTAACATCTCATTATTCTTTAACCCTTAACCACAAAGATTACAAAAGGTATATATTAGGGCGTTTCTTTTTGTATTTAAGCTTCCCTATGTATAACCACTTTTTTCAGTATATATATATTTAATGAAGAGAATATTTTTATGAATTAATACAGCTGTTTTATTAGCAAGAAATCTGATGTGAGTGTTCACTAGAAAGTGGCCAAAACTCCGGCTAAAATGAATTAAAAAATGTGGAAACATAGTATACTTTGGAGGTTCTGAGATTATGATTATGAACATCGAAAAGGTCAATAATCACAGAGCCACAGAGAATCGCCAAAATTATCTGGGGCTTCCCTCGAATTCATTAAATTATGACAAGTGGCAACCTTCAACTTTGATCTTTATCTTTATGAATGAAATGAATGCATGATCAATGAATGACTGAGACACATATAAGAGACACAAAATGACAGATACAGTTGTGGTGGATATCCTTCACCACGTTTAGGAAAAAAATATCAAATAAATACTTATAATACATCCATTCATATTTTAATTGATTGCTTGGAGATTACTGATTTTAAAACCTATTAGTTTCAAAATTATATATCACCCACTTAACTGTATAAAGAATGGACTAATATATACATGGGTATGTAATATTTTCCTTTTATTTTCTTAATAAAAAATTATTAAATAAAAATTAGTTTAAGAGAAAAAATAATTAATTATCATATTAATTAAATTAGATATTATTTTATAGACTAAAAATTAATGATATTTAAAATAATTTTTTTAATTTAGTATGTAATTAACTATCAGTTAGTTTAAATTATGAAGTTGGTAGCTTGATACCTAATTAGATATCAATCTAAAAATTAGTTTATAAATTTTTATTAATATTAAAAATTAATTTAGATATCAATAATTTTTTAATATATAAAATTGTATATAATTTAGTTAATATAGTAAAAAAATTATTTTAAAATTAGTTTCTATTCATTAAAGAAAATTATTAAATAGAAACCAATTTTTGGAGAAAAAAAATAATTAATTGTTATATTAACTAAATTATATACTATTTTAAATACTAGAAAAATTATCTGTATCTAAATTAGTTTCTAAATTGATATCTAATTATATTACAAGATTTAGAATATAATTAGTAACTAAAATCTTGATAGTTAATTACACAACAATTTAGAAACTAAATTAAATACCAATAATTTTTTTAATCTCTAAAATAGTATATAATTTAGTCAATATGACAAATAATTATCTTTTCATCTCTAAAAATATTTTTATTTAATAATTTTTTTCTGTGTAAATAAAAACATGAATTTTCAATTTATTGGTCATTCCAAAATTATAAATGTTTAAGATTATGTAGGCAAATTAAAAACTATATAAGTCTAAAATTTATTTATTTTCTATTATTTTCAACATAATCTTAATATTTTTATTTACTTCATATTGCTTTTATTCTCATTTCATAATAAAACATTGTTTCCATTTAAAAAATTATAATTTTAATTCAACGCTTAATATTTAATATGGTTTTTTATTTATTTTGATGCAATTAAACCATAAACCTAATAATACTTATTGTTAAGGTATCCTAAAAAGTAATTGAATGAATTAAATATAAGAAATAATAAACAAACAAATTAATTAAGAATTGAACATATTTAAGTTTTATTCTTTAAAAAAAACATATGATTTGATACTTTAGTTTGCACGCGAAGAGAGAGTGAAAGCGAAAAGGGGCACGCGTAATGTAAACATAGAATAAAACTAAGCAGAGTTAAGATGCAGTATATGTGAGGAAGAGATCCAAAAAGAAGCAATAGGTAAAAAGCTGCATGTACATTTTGATCTTCTGTAACTCAGATTACGTATATCTGATACCTGTTGTTCATTTATGCAAGTATTCACATGTGGCCTTCCATTTTCCAACCACACAGATTTCGTGTAACAATATACCTAACCCCAAATATTCAAACCAAATTCATGTACTCGCTAAACCTATCAGTATCATATATAATATTCAAAACGATTTGCATAAAGAGGTCCATTAGTATATGAAATTTTTGTTAAGTTTAAAAGAGTATAGATGGCAGATGCATATCAGAAGATCCTAAAGAAAGTTTAGGATTCTGTGATTTAAATAAGCTAAAAATTGCAAGAATATCTGGTTTAGCAGGTTACTGATGTTTATATATGAAAGAAAAACGCAATATATTGTCTCCTACAGTTGCATAAATCTTTTACAGTGCCCTTTAAAAGGGTTACTGATTTGCAACATTGAGCTGTTTTACGATGGAAGGGACTTGAGTTTGTCATGTAATATATGGATAATGAGATGTGCCCTTTAACTGATAAATATTTAAGTGTTTGAAGGAGAGATTCCACACAATGACTGGTGGTGGTTGGCTTGATTCCAAGATGAAAGAACAATTTAACAAGGAGGGGTATGCACTCTATATAATATATATAATATAGCTAGCTAAGGATGAATAATGATTCATCAAATTTATCAGTCACACCATGTTATTAATAACTTTATGTGTTAATTAATTGTGGCTGGTTTTATCAGATATTGTTTAGTATGGCATGCTGTAAACTTATCAGATAATTCTTAATAAAAGAAGAACAAGTTGCATCTAGGGGGAATGGTATGATGAATTGAGGGAAGGTAATTGAATAAGGAAAATGTGTCCACGTTCATATTCTTCCTCCTTGAAGGTATGATACATAAATAAATAAATAAAGTAGAGACATATATAGCCATAAACAACATGATTTGTCTTGTATAATAATGAAAAGTGGGAAATCAGGGGACCATTCAGTTCTGATTACTTTATTGACTCTCTCTTTGCATTTGTCACACCACCATTCATCTAATCCATGCTCCCAACAGACACCTTCATATTCTTCCCTTCCAATTTTTCCCTTTTTATATTTCCATCAATCCTTGCCTTATATGTCCCCTATATATATCTCATTCCCTTTCTTCTTCCCTTTTAACAATCACACAAACACTTCCAATTTTCCCTCTTCTTCTTCTAACTTCATTCAACATTTGCCATGGAAAACATGAGGCTTAGGAAACACAACACAGCCAACTCACACACACCCTCCCTAGCCCTGCACAGAGACTCCCACATGGTGTCCAAAACCAAACCCAAGATTCGCATAATCCACATATTTGCACCAGAGATCATCAAGACTGATGTGGAGAACTTCAGGGAACTTGTGCAGAAGCTAACTGGGAAGCCAAGTGGTGAAAAATGCTGCAAGAAGAACAAGGCAAGGGAAAAGACAGAGGCAGAAGAATACTCAAGGAGCAGCAGCAGCACTGGTGGCACAGTGATGAGAATGAAGAATAGTAATGGAGGGGGTTGGGGGTTGGATGTGACAAAGGAGAAAGTGAAGGAAGAGGTTGGGGTTTGTTCCAGTGATGAAAGTTGTGGTGGCTACTTGGGGGGTTTCACTGATTTGGAAGGCTTTATTTCTGAAATTGGAGGATTTCCTTTTCTTCCTTTGGATGCTAATCATATGATGCAAGCCTTTGAAGAGCCTCAACTTCTATAGGGTATATACACATATATCTTTATATTTTGTTAGACATATATATATATATAGAGAGAGAGACATCTTTTCTTCAATTTGGTACTTCATATATACATCCTTTTTGTGCTTCATCATCACTTTCATTGCCATCTTCTTCTCCAAATTTTGATTTCTGCCATGCTTAAATGTCATGTTTCACTCTGGAGAAACCAGAAAAGTCAAACACATTCAAGCAGAAGAAGAATATTAATATGAGTTAAAGTGCGATTGTCACCAAAACTCAGGCTTTGAACATTGCCACCAGCACGTATGCCAGAAAGGATAATGTTCCCCTTTTTCTTATCCTTATATATATAAAGTGAAATATATAATTTAATTAAAATTATTATTAATTCATAATATTTTAATTTATTTATATACTCAAAATATCTCCTATAATGATAAGAAAACAATAGGTGAGATTGACAACAATTTTTAATACTACAATGGAAGAGTTTCTAAATCTTCATTGAACTTCTCTCCATCTCACTTTTTTCCATTCAAATTCATAAAAGTAAACAAAGGATAAATTTTTGGATTACATGGCAAACAAATATTAAGTATTGCTTTCCTTGCTAGAATTAATAATGATATTTAAAGTCCAAATGCATGGTTTTCTTTCTATCCTTATCTTCCACTATTCATGTATATAAGGGAGAAAAATACTTGCAATATATTTTATTACAATCCACTTGTTTGAAGGGAAAATATTATAACAAGTGTAAGAGATAAAAGAGGTCGATTATGAGAAGCAAATATGATCATTCAAATAAATGATAGAGTTTCTGTGGTAATTCATTTTTTTTTGGGTGTGATATATATTTTTAATTATCTAAAAAATAATATAAAAATGATGTGAATTTTTTTGTGTATATAAATGTGATTTGTAAATTAAAAAAGTAGATATATGGTTGTGTAAGGAAGCTGTTCCAGTTTCGTAAGCATCCAAGTTGGAATAGTGTATCAGAATTTTGAAACAGCAACTAGGGTTTTAAAACTTAAAAGGGGTGCAAATGGCTGAAACACATCACATCCACCATTTTAAAATGACCTAGTTTTAGAAACCCTCTTCATAATTTATTATATAACACATTGGGAGGTGGTTGAATTTTATTTTTCTTACTATAATGTTTCCCATTTCAAGAGATTTTTTTACTAACTTTTAGAAAATTCATAATAAACAAATTTTTTATTAATTTAAAAACTCTAGAAATATATAAAAAAAATTATAATAATGAATCAAGCTAATAAAGTGTATCTTAATTTTAAAACAATAAATGCATCACTTTGTTATTTTTTACATTTTCTCACCATAGAGAAGATAAAAATATGAAGGTATTACATTGTCTCAAAACCAAATTAAAGGGTTTTAAATGATTTTATGTCTTTATCTTTAAATCCTATGATTACATTTCATTAATATTTTTTTATAACTGGGGATAAGTAATGATAGTTTTTCCTGTTTTCCAATTAAGAAAGGGAACTACGTTTACCTTTTTAAGAAATTTTAAATAATACTCCTTTTTACTTTAATTTTGAAATAAACATTCATTTTTCTTATATTTCCAATAAAATACGACAATTATATTATTTCTAATTTTAAATTAAATATTCAATCTCCTTATACTTTTAATAAATTACATTTGTCAATATTGTGTTTTAATAAATTGGCAATCACCACTCTTATTTAATTTTAAAATAACATACTGGCAAATATTTAAGTCAAAAAATTACAAACTAAAATTATAAAAATTAAAGAACTTATTACACGCAAAAAAAAATTAAATGATTTAATTATCATACGTTAACGTATATTAACAAAAATAAGTGTTATTTTATTAGAAATATAACAAAAATAAATATTTATTTTAAAATTAGAGTAAATGTGTGTATTATTTGGCCAGATGTACGCATAATAATAAGATATAAATGCAATTTCCCTATCTGTATTTCCCTATTAAATTATAGAAGTCAATTATTGCCATGTATATTAATCGTCAAGAATATCTATATGCTTATAATCAATCCCATTTCATTATTTGGACACATATAAATTTTTAAACAACTCAATAAAAGAAACTTAAAAATATAAATATTAAGTTAATTTTTTACAGGATAAAAAATTGTATAAATGAGTGTCTATAGAAGCTAAATTCTAGTAAGTTTAGATTGATTTTTTTTTTCTTCTAATTTTCTCTCCTAAATTGAATCATTAATATGTCCATAGTTAAAATTTAATTTTGAAAAAAATTTACTTCCTTACAACAAATATTAAAGTTGGTAATATATTATATATATATTAAAAAGTATGTTGAATTAAAGATATTTCATTGGTGGCCATAGAAAAACTTGTCTTGTTGATGTTAGTCAATTTGAAAGTAAATTTTGGACATCACAATTGCTATGCTCTCCTAAATAAGGATCTTCATCAGAAAAATCCTCATAATAGCTTTAAATAAAGAAAGTGATGTCTCTTACGAAAGAAGAAAAAGTACAGTTTTTATAAATATAAAACGGTGACTTAAGTAAATTGGTTAATTAGGTTTATTAATGATTGACTAGTTTAAGTTGTCTAACCGTGGACTTAACAATAAGTAGTTAATTAAGTGCATCCTAATCATGATTAAAAAAACTCTTGATAAAATTTTAACAGCAACATGAAGGCACGATGATATCTTTTATTGGGAAAAAAAAATGAAAAAATGGTATCAATAATAGGTTGACCTCTAAAAGAGGTGATCGAAGTCAATAGGTTAGGTAATATATTTAATTATTTATTGTCAATTGTGTTATTTAAATATTTGCAGGGTTTATCGTAATGTACTTTCAGATTAAGTTCCAAAATTGAAATTAATGGCAGACAACATATGGTACCTTTCTTTTAAAAGTCTTTGTTTTTTAAATAATCAACTCTTTCCTTCTCCAAATGCTTTTCAAACACCAATAGCGTTTACATAAGATTGTTGATGTAAATTAGTGTCCAAATAATTTTTTATCAGAAAATAAAATCAATTTAGTTTCAGTAAATTTATAAGTTAGGATAAGTTTTTAGTATTATAAATAGTTCAAATATAAAATAAAATCTTTTATAAGTTTAAATTAATTTATATATAAATGAAAAGTAAAAAAAATATACTAGAATTTTATTTTATTTTTCTTTCATAAAAAATTTAGTTTGTTGAGAAATTCATTTAAATATTTTTTTTATGATCATAATATTTAATTATAGCATGAAACTGAAATATATAAAATAAAATAATAATGTAATGAAACATATGGATATTAAAACCCTAAACCATAAATCCTACACTAAAATAAAAAAAATATATTTAAAATGAAAATAGTAAAATTAAGCTATATTAACTAATTCTTTTAATTAGTATACAAATTAAATAATTTTAGTACGTAAGGGAGATAAAGATTATATTAAGAATAAAACAAATTACATGATATTTGTAGAGCTTGTGAATTCAACTTTCTACTCACAACATACCTGCCCCTTCTCCTAAAGATGACGGTCTTCTTTGGAAGTTTGTGAGGTAAAACAAAAAAAAAACGTATCCCTCTTAACAAAATCTTCATTTCTTAAACCTAGTAGTATAGTCTTTGCTTTCACACCTTTGAAGCTTTCATACACCATTCAATGACTTTTTGTCCTTTTCTCATAGAACACAACCATGGACTTCTGCTACTTCACTTCAATGTACAAGTCCTTTTGCATGAAACATTTTTTAATGTATTGCACAAGATATTTTACTTGTGAAACAAGAGTGTTTTCAAGTATGTATAAAGTGTTTCATAATATCTCTTTTATAAGACACTAAAAGTATCATTGCAGCATGCAGATTTTTAGTTCCTTTTATGTTTATTGAAATATTTCATAATACCCTCTTGTTTCCATAGTTATTCTTGAATGTATTACGAAATAAAAATTCCAAAAAACATGATCTTACGGTTATGCAGGTGTTAGATGTTTAAGATGTTATGAATTTGGTAATCCGAAAAAGCATCTGGAAAAAAAAGTGTGCATGCAAAAATTTTGTTTGGGAATTTTGAAAACTTAAAGGAGGGTAAGATGACTTTTTGAAGGGTGCAGGAAGAAATGTCAAAATAAATGCCAATCCAAAATCATATGTTTTATTTTCTTTCTTTTCTAGAATCATTGGAATTGACCCAATTGGATGCATCAGCCAGAAAATTTGAAAAATTAACAAAACTAATGACAGAACTTCTATAGAATTGGATCAAAGGCAGATATTTTTCATTTCATTTCATTTGTATGAGTAGCATTATTTAATTTATACATCAAATAGCCACTTTGTTGTGAAACTAAGAATGAAATCCAAGGTTTTGTAAGAATTTGTGTCAGCTTCAACCCATATTCACATTTCTACCCTCTGTAGAAAAAGTAAAAGGAGTTTCCAGAGAAATTTGACTCATCATCATGAGTAAGGAGGGACAAAAATTCAGTTCCCAAGTATATATAGAAGTTCTAGCTTTCATACTCTGGATTAGAATCTCCCAAGGAAGATGGTGCTGCATCCAACCTCGTTAAAACTTCAGGAATCCCAGCCGTGTTTCTTATTATCTGCCATCAAAACCAACATAAACATTCAGATTAACCACAATTTGATCTAGTTATTTATAGGTAAAAATGGCAGTATATGCATTCAACCTGTGACTACCCTTTAATTGACTCAACGACCAGTTAAAACAAAAAGAGAAGAGTAAAGAAGAACATTTGAATCATATCTCCTTTTTTTCTTTTATTTTCTTCCATGCTACTGTCACTTTCACAATCAGTAGAGATAGGCACAGAAATACACTAGAGCAGCTAAAGTAACAAGCAATTTACACTAGTTCCTGTTTCTATAATTTAGAAACTTTCATCAAGCTATAAAAACTAAGAGGATGCTACGACAATGTCTATATCTAGAACAATTTTAGTGACAGTAAACATATAATGCAACAAAAAAGTGTAACTACAATAGCATAATGGTATGATCAAAGGTTTAAACGCCTCTTATTCTTAATCACATTATAAGAAAGCCTCACCATACTCCAATTTGGCAATTCAAGTAAAATACATCCAGAACTCCAATTGAAAAAAACTTCAGTTGTGAAAGATTATTCACATATATTGCAACTTTAACAATGTATATTTGGAACTCTTAATTCCAAAAAATGGCCATATACCCATATCATATTCATGTCAGTTGTAATAGTACTTGAATCTATGCTTCTTAGTGTATGCATCAAAATTTGAGATTTCAGATTACCACTGTCAGCATTGTTATCTACAACGGCCCACACATGCATCAAATTTATAAAAAAATTGACTGCTGAGAATAAGTATGTCAAACTTACAAGTATCTCCTCATCGAGATAAGAAATCATGAAGAGCCTTTGAAAGCTGCCACCTTCGTACACAAGAAAACGGAATGGGGTTTTCACATCAAAATCTGAATAATAGTGCAAGTTGAATATACATTTGTGTACACATCGTGACAGAAATAGCAAGAAAGGTCAAGGCTTTATTGAATAAAAACAAGGGAAGAATTTCTTGTGAGAATGATACACATTTTAGATATTTTGAGAGGTCTACGTCCTACCCTGTTGGATCAAGTGCTTACCATTAGACTAAATAGTTAATAATCAGAATACAACTCTTCTATTAAAAAGTGTAGCAGCTCAAGTGTTACAATTCGACTATAACTTGACTCAGCTATTCTCTACCACAGGACAATTGATGCAATGTGCACCAGAGTCATCGTACAACATTCTTACTCCCCCTAAGAGTATCATTTCCCTTTCATAGTTATTAAATGGTTTACATCACAGTTTATAACAAAAAAACCGCTAAATGGGCCCACCCAGATGTAGCCCAAATTCCTTCTAACATATATTTGATTAATGACAGTCATACTATCATCCCATCTTTCTGCATATATATTTTGAGATTAAAATAATCAAATAATGTTATAGTGGACATCTACCAACATAAGACATTTCAGAATTGTTCTCGGATATCTAATCATTTCAAGCCAGGCCACAATAAGTACATTCTTTTTATCTTCTGGAAATAAGCAACAGGCATCTTTAACAACTGACAAAAGTAAAAAAAAGATTAATCACAAGGCATTATCATTATTGGAAAATGCCAAGCAATAGCTGCAGAAAAATGGATAGTAGGGGTGGCATAACACAATTTTTAATATCTGAATGAAATGACAGAAACATAAACGAGGTTCAAGTTTCATAGAGATAAGGTATTTCCCAACATATTGGTTCTACAGATTTCATGTTCCAACCATAATTATATTGGAGTGCAAAGTGAAATGAAACAAAAATTCAAAAGTAGTGCATATCTATAGAACATTTATGTCAAAGGACATGAGAATGAATATAGAAAATTAGTAGCTTACTTAGAGGAACTTTCAGCCCATTGGCAACAGGATCACGAATAGGGGCTGGAAATTGTTGGAAAGCATTAGCTGCCTGCCCAAGTGCACCTTTAAGCTGTTCCGGTACTCTCTCTTCAATAATTGTTGGTGACACAAAACCGCCTTCAACATACTCCTCTTTCATTCTAAGTGGCCCCTCCACAGATAACTTGGTTGAGAGGATGATTTTACTATCAATCTACACTTGATCACAAAGTTGATTGAAAATACACTAAAGGGATGATATCGACAATTTTAAATACGACAATGGTGAACATTGCACAATAATATGTTGTGTGGCATTCTCATAGCTTTTAAGAAAAATACCAACTAAAACTAAGTTGAAGTTGAAGTGGTATAGATGAATTCCTAAACTAAATTTTTGCTTCTGACCTAAAATATGCGTACGGTAAACAGAAAATGACAGTTCTATTGAATACATAGCATAAAGAAAGCAATATACTCTTCTATTGGTGCACCCATTATTATGTCAAATCGAGGTAATTTTACATATTTTTGTCTAGAAAATATACAGGAAAAAAGTCTAACTATTAAATACTTTTCCATGTTTGATTGAATGTTTGGGAATCCGTTGGATTCTCTCGTTTATACTTTCCAACACAAAATTTCACATTCTGAGGCACCAAACATGAGAGCAAGTTTTTGTAGCTTTGACGTTCAACAAAAACAATCATTAATCCGAAAACACTCTAATAATTTAAATTAATACAAGTTTAATGTAATTCTATTTTATTAAAAAAATCAATTAAGAAACAAACGGTTCATTTCTGTTCCTATACTAGAGAGTGGGGCATGCACTAGTGGCCTGTCCATCAAAGTATAAAAGATAAATTTGTTTGTTTATGGGAAGAGAGAAAATAGTGACAGAAGAATTGGAGAAACTATCTTGGTTACAGTTATAACTAAACAGTTTAGCATCATGCAGACACTAATAATGGCTACAATGGCAATGGAATAACACTCATATCAGAGAATATAATGCAGATATTCGCTGTTCATGCCTGACAGACAAACCTTGAATGGTCAGACATATTCCAGCTCAAAACATTACTTCAAACCATTTAATTGGAATGATGGAAGCAATCTCCACAAAAGCTGGTGTTAGCAGTGTAATATAAAATCATTCATGTATCTTCACCTAACAACTTTAATTTTAGGGATAGTTACTGCATTACATGTATATATCCAAATGCTCTAGAATTTTATATTTTTCTCTCTACATTCTTCTTGTAAAAAGTTAAATTTCAGCACAAGGTAGGTAGGCCTACGCATTGCCCACACTTCAAGGCCAGAGAGGGCTGTTATGTGAGTGTTTAGGGATGTGATATAAAACCATTCGTATGTCAAGACCTAAACTTGCTTTTCTAGATAACTGGTTCATGAAAATTGGAAAGGGTGAAAAGCTTAAATTATATGCAGAAAATTACAACCGATGCTAGCAGCACTTTGTGAGTGCTAAATTAAGATTTATACATCCATAAAAAATTGCAACTCAGAAATGTACCGAGTTTAATAATGTCAAGTTTGCAGTAATCTTTGCATTTCCATCCTTAATAACAACATCCATTTTTGACAAATTAGCCAAACTTGAAGGAAAGTTTCTGCACAGATACAAAAGCACACAAGAGCATTGTTACTCACCAATGAGATTAATCCAAATTTGATTGCTAATATAAAAAATTTACATTCTTATAATCAAGAGAGACAAATATGAAGTCCCAAGATCATAATCAACAAGATAAAAGCAAATCTTCAAAGAGAAAACTCACTCAAATATAAACTTAGCAGCAAACAAGCCTGGACTTCCAGAACCAAACCACTCAAAGTTCCAACGCCCCTCCAAGAAGGGTGACCTGTAGCATAAAATTGCATTAACATCTAATACAGAAGCATAGACATGGATAATATCATTCACTTACGTTGTGGGGCGAGGGGTTGGATTAAGCCGCTCAAGACCAGTTATCCTTTCATTCACGTCAATCTTTTGCCATTCAGTAGTCTTCCCAGAGACTAAGGCCTCAAAACTCCCTGCATCTTTAAACTGACAAGATGTCTCCAGTGTAAGAATGTTAGAGTCCAAATTCAAAGATTGCAAAAACGACATAAGCAAATTACTCCTTTCATATTTAAGTCAAGTCTATCATCGTGGAAACCAGGTTCATCTGCAGACACAACGCACTAATAGAATCTAGAGTAACTCACAGTCACAATCCCCTGAAGTTTCTTGAGATTGCACTTATCTATCCTGGTTTTTTAACATTTACAGCAACCTCCCTTATAAAGATACCAAGGAAAATTTTCCACTATCCCACGTTAGCACAGCCACAAAATTCCCCCGTTTTAGCATAAGAAAATGATATCAACAAGAAAAGTATTTGTTTGGAAATCAAAATAAAAGGATGGAAATTGTCCACAAACCTAGGCCCTAACACCAATTCAAACCAATCACAGTGCATGATATATACCTATGCAGTATCCATACATGTTGATAATTTCATGCCCCCAATGTCATAAAAAACCATGTGCAACCACAATTATAGCCACAACATTCAGGGTCTCCACACCCAAATTTTCAACTAATCGCATCAAACAGCATCCCCGACCGCTATTTAAAACATCGTACCCTAAAAAAAACAGTCAAACTACACAAACATGAAAAAGGGGTGGTATACAGAACCATACCCATTATCTAAAACAGCAACAAGTTCTTTTCTTTACAAAAAAAAAGGCAAAACAAAGGTCCAAAAGCAAATTGGTAGGTCCCAGAAACGCAAATAGGGAATATACGCAAGCAAAGGAGTCTCACAGCGAGAAGAAGCGATTCTTTGGCGGAAAGGCGTTCCATTTCCTTGGCGTACGCTGCAGGGGCACCCTGAACGGCTTGCTGAACCATGGCTCTGCACACACGGAAGCTTCTTCTGGTTGAGGCTCTCTGGGGTGCAGACAGTGTCAACGAAGATTGAGAAGAGAATTTGGAAGAGGAGCATGGGATGCACGAGGCGATTGCTGAGATACAGCCATGTAAAGAAGCTGAAGCAGCCATTGACATTGTTTGAAATGAATTGAGTGAATGAAGGAATGGTTTGTCTCTTATGGAAGTGCTTCTTCAATTTGTCATCACTCGCCAATTGTGAGTTGAAAAAAATACTACTACTGAGAAACCACCAATTTGGAGCCTAACTTTTTTACTATAATTTTCGATTTCACTTTCTTTTTCTCCAAATCCTAACACCACACCAACACAACCCCACGTTGATGTCTGTTTTTTCCAGAGTCTGGTCACTGCTTCTATGGATTAATGTTTTTGTCTTTCTTTAATTTTAAAATTTACGTTCTTTACTTAGTTTTGAAATACATTTGAAATTTCAAATAATTTAATAACGCTTTGTAGATAACAAAAGCAATTTAAAGAGGACTCAAAATTTTAAACGGGTGCATTCTAAAATTAGAAAATCTTTGATGAACAAAACAATTTAAATATATTAAAACTAAATTTTAAAACATTTAATGCAAAAAAATATTTATTGAATAAAGTAATGAGCATCTTTAAAATATTAAATAAAATAATAACTATTTTTTATTGGGATTATGTATAAAGAATATCACATTTATTATTTTTTTAATTTATTAATTAATACTCTTAACCTTTAAAACATTATTAAACTAAGATTCATCATCATCATGCATGGATTAATGATATAGAATTATTACCTAATGCACTGAAACTCAGAAAACAAAATTACAGAAGCAGCAAAAAAGACATAAAATACTAATTGAAAAAATCATAACAAAATTGCAACACAAAAATTAAAATCCATAAAACTCAAAAAATTTAACATTATGGAGATGCGGGGGATCGAACCCCGTGCCTCTCGCATGCAAAGCGAGCGCTCTACCATTTGAGCTACATCCCCAAGTTGATATAATATAATAATTGTTAATACATCAATGTATTTTGATAACCCAAAGATGCATACCATTAAGAATTATCTATTGAAGTCCTTCATAAATTTGTATTATCTAAGTTTTATTAGAGCAACTAACATTTGAATCATTCATTGAAGTATGAAAATATTAAATTTATGGAATTAAGATAAATTTAAGGTATTTAATATTAATAATTTATGATGTTTTATATATACAATAAACTTTCATTCAACGTCTCATCAGCTAATGTTTTAATATATATAATCTTAAACACTTAATGAAGTTATGATATTTTTGTATATAGGTTTTATTAATTAATACAAACAATCCATAAATATGTTATTGACTACATAAATTATCAAATTTAAGGTGAAAAAGTTTGGCTTGAGTGAAAGTATTTTTCTTGAGAGAAATTCCACAACTAAAAATAAATAAATTGTTGTTAGGATTTCTAACTTAAAGAGTACCTTGTCGTTAAATATTTCACCTAAGTCCAATATTCAATTTTAACCGACAAGTACCATCAATCAACAATTCAACATTTTATTGAATTTCACCACAATAACATACCACAAACTCAAAATCCAATTCATTTTTTTAAATTTCACAACTCAATCAAAGGATAACTCTAAAACATCATGCACCAAATTCTTATGTTAACTTGCAATATTTTTCTATCAAACTAGCAACTCAACAACAATTGTTAAACATTTATAACTCATTATCAAAATTATATCCACTACCTAGGATGGCTAATCCATGAACATAAACATCCAATTCTAAATCAATTACAATAGTTAACATAATGTATTCTCTTGTCTTAAAAACAACTTAAAAAAAAGAAATTAAATTGTGTGTTTTAATTACATGATTAAAATGCTGACTTATAAACGAGATAAACTGAACTCGTCCATCATTCAAATGAATCCACTTACATCTCTTTACAATTTTGATATGGAAGACTTATGTACCTAATAGAATAAAGAAAAAATACATTTATTACTCATTATAATATATTTAATTTCTATAATCGAATAATAAAAATAGTTTATATAGTCAACGACTACATAATAATAATAAAAATAGTTTATATAGTCAAACGACTACATAATAATAATAAAAATATTTAAATATTTTGTCAGCAATTTACCTAGAAAATACATATAAATAAACAATACCCTCCCTAGAAAGTATTCACTCAATTTTATACTATTACTCTCATATACTTCTAGCATATAGTATTTTGCAGTTAAACCTCCATCTTCTCTTTGTACTCACTGAACTCCACAAAGCTTCCACACAAATCATCTCTTCTTAACCTTAAGGGTGTGTTTGGATTAGAGGGTGTGGGGGAGTGAAAAGTTGAGGGTGAGTGAGAGTGGAAGTGTGAAGAAAGTTGAGGTTGTTTGGATTGGGGTATGTTAAAGTGGATGTGTGAAGAAAGTTTATTGGAAATTGTGAATGGTGTGATAGTTGTGAGAGTATTTTAATATATTTTGAATAGTAAATGGAGGAAGCAACGTTTATAAAGAAACCAGGAATCTCACACACCTACCTCTCACCCACTTCATTGATGAGGTTTCAAACTTTCACATGGTCAATAGATTCCTGAATCAAGTCAGGAATCTCTTGCTTTTCATTTGGCATGCATGCAGATGCACTGTGCTTCTTGAATCCAGCAAAAAAGTAAGGGCAAGATTGGAAATTCGTGGTGATGATTTGGCACTTGCACTGCACAGTGAAACTTTCTCTTCATCTTTCAGAAGAAACAACATTCACTCAACTTTCTCTTTCACTGCACCCTCACCCGCAACAAATCATGGAACCAAACGGGGTGGTGTTGTGACTTCCGTCGTCGACAACAGTACCACCCCTGGATCCAAACGTAGCCTAAAACTGAAATCAATATTAAAGTAATGTTTGGTGGGTGAAAATTACTTGTTTTTACATACAAATTAGTGTTTATTCAACATATTTATTAAAACTGAATATTTGGATAAAATGTTTTTTCTTCTTCTGTTTTTTAGATAAAATTTTGAATGGGATTTTTTAATATATATTTTGGTTGGCATACACAATTTACATTATAAACCATGTTACATCCCAACGGCTATATTTTCTTCCCTCCCATAAATCACAATCATTTGTTTCCCACAACGGTCCAATTTCCTCTCCCCAAAACTCAATCATAGTAAAACAAACAACATTGTCATTACAATTCTAACTTAATTTCACACGTTATTGCAATGAACACTGCTGAAAAGGTTCAGCATGTCACAAAGAAAAGTTCCGATGAACTTCTCAGGAAATTTGCTGAAGTGGGTCACTCTAAAATCGTCCCAAAGAAGAAGAACATCACCAAGAGGGTAGAGGCTGCCGCCGCCGCCGCCTTCGTTGAACGGAGGTCGCTTCTAACGCCGCCAGCCGCCACGCGAAAGACGGCGTTGCTCCGGCAGATTGGGATGGGAGGGGCACACATCATGAGGACAAGGAATTTCAGAAACAAGTCTTTGCTGGGAACCATTGAGAAGGTAAATCAATTTTATCTAAAGTTTTATTATATGATTTTTATTTTTTATTTTTTTGTATAAACTAATTTTAATTTTTTGAATAAAAATTCTAAAAAGTTTTGTCCAAAGAGGTGAGAATTTTAGGTAAAAAAGTTAAACTTATTTATAGAAGATCTTTTCTATTTTTTTTCTTGTGTCATTTTTTTCTAAACATATATTTTATGATTTGTTGCAACTGCTACTATTAATTGAGAATGTGGCATGTTTGTTTTATTTGGCTTAATTTCAGTGACATTGGTTGGGAGTTTTTGTTGTTCTTCTTGTGATTGGGTTTGCTTGCATCAATTTTATTATTTTTGGAACAAGGAATAGATAAAAAATGAAAAAAAAAAACATAAGGAATTGTATCTTTCGACATAAAATTATTATTTGGTTAAAAAATATATTTTAAGTAAAAATAATTCAAAAAATTAAAAGGCATTCAGAAATTTTTTTCCCAACACTTTCTTTCCTTTCGAGACATTAAAAAACAGTTTTCAATTATTTATTTTGACTACAAATAGTAACTAAAATGTGTATGCGGTTAAATATATTTTTAATTATGTACTTTAGTTAAACTTGATTTTGATCCTTACATTTTAAAATTTGATTAATTAGTTATTAAATTTTAAAAATTATGCGAGTTTATTATTTTTAAAATCCGTGTTAAATTTATATACACACACAAACCTTGAAAGTGAAGTATATTTTTTATTTTGTATTTTTCGTGAAATTTGATTTCCTTAAATTTTAAAAAATCATGTCAATTTAATCATTTTATGATAAAAAATTGCTACCTAGTGTTAAGATTAAATTTAAAAGATGATTGATTCGAATTTAGTTTTTTTTTAAGAACTTCCAATTAAAGTATACGAATTTAAGTAGGAAAAAAAGAGTAGCATGATAGATTTTGAAGTAAAGTATATGAATAAAAAGATTGTTGATGGGTCTTAATCATAAAGAAGTGAAGTGGTGATGAGAAAAGAAAAGTGCAATAAAGTTTGAATGAATGAATTTGGTTGCATAATTTTGTTGATGTGTCTGAGGTCTTAATACCTTTCCATAACTTGTCTTTTTCATTGCATCTTCTTGAAGACATGGCGTAGAACCATAGAAGGGGCTTCTAGAGCTTTCATGGACAGCCACTATCATCGCCATAAACGTTTGATCAATGATATTCTTTAGAATCTCTTTCAAGGTTAACATGTCAATTCCTTCATTACAACCTTCTTTCAATGTATATTTCCCTAACAAAAAATTCATGTCTATTCATGCTATTATTTCTTCGAAAACCAATCATTTTTAGTCATATATATACATTTACATTTCTGTCTTGTGGTGGAGAAATCACAAAAGGATTACTAGATTACAAGAGAGAAGATTTTGTTGAGTTTTTTTATTATTATTATTAACAATAAGGATAGAATAACAGGAACCACTGGTTCAACCCTTCTACATACCTATATAATATGAATCAAATCCTAAACCAACAAAATGAGAGAGACAACAAATTCTACCACTAAAAAACTCGTACAAACCCGTTGAGTGTTCTGTCCTTTTGCTATCTTTTATCATTCGATCTTTGGTTATTGAATTGTAGTAAGTGAATATTTATAAAGATACTTTAATAAATTAATCTAATTATTTATTTTTAAGATACTCTAGGGTTTGAAATTTTATTGGTATGAACTTTATATTAAATTTATAAGGATTACAAATAGTATCTTAATCATGTTTTTTTTTTTTTGAATAATTTGACTGAAATGACATTTTAAGTTTTTTTTATGAAATTTTTGTGTTTGATAAGGTGTCAACAAAACATTTTATTATCCAATACCAAAAAATAAGTATTCTTTAGAGTCCAATGAAAAAATATATTATTATTTAGATTAAATATGATATGATTATTTTTTTATAGTGATTTCACATAACTCTAGGTTTTTGCTAACGTTCAAGATCGAACATTTATATTGGGCCGGGTCACCATAATTTTGGTTACCATTTTACGGTTTTGAAACTTTGACCCATGTTTGTCATTTTTTTTTAGTTTTTCCAAAGCATGTAAATTTTGAAATTACAAAAGTTATTTATTTTTAAAATTTATAGGTACCCTTTTTTTATTTGGTTAAAATCATAAGAAGAAATTTAAAGTAAGTTAACTTGCAACTTCTTAAAACTCACTCGAGAAATTAATAATTTTTTTTTCCTTAAAAGTAATATTTTTAATTGCTTTAATTTGAAAAAAAAAATTGTTTGCATGATATAAAGATTTTACTTGTATATCTATAAATTACAATTGTTTATATGAGAACTTGTCTTGCTTTTGCATTCTTATCATTAAACATGTTATCACGTGTTCCTTTTTCTTTCTAAGTATTTAGATGACATAGAAGATGTTTAGGGAAAAAAAAAACATTAATTTTATTATAAATAAATTATTAAATAAAAACCAAAATAATAAATAATAAATTATTATATATTGACTAAATTGGATATTTTCATAAAAATAAAAAATTATTAGTATTTAAAATATTTTTTATTATTAATAAAATTTATAAACTATAAGTAGTTTAAATAAGAAAGGCAATTTCTCCCAAACCTAGAATTTTGGGAATTTTTCCACCATAAAGCTTATTCTCATAAAGCTTTGGGTTCATTGTATTAAGATTCCAATCTCCATGTGATTCCTTCATCAAAGGATTCTCATGCATAAAAGCTTCTTCCAAATTTTGATTCCAATGTGCAAGAAAGATGCATAAAAAAAATCCTCAAATGCAAAATGTGAAACCAGCAACACTTTCTCACTTCAAACACTCCATTTCCTCAAATCACTGTACAAGATTTTATTTCACAATTAAAAATAATATTTGATTAAACATATTTCAAAAATAATTTTTAATATTAATATTTTTATATGTGGTTAAACTCTAATGAATGTGAATTGAGAATATCTCGATATCATTTTTCATTAGCTTTTGAATGACACACTGATAGTATACTGACATTGTTTTAATTATAAAATAAGAGAACTAGTTTGGATTTTATATTAAATACTTTAACTTTTGGTTAATGATTTTCATCTTTTCTTTAACAAGTGTAATGCCATGTGTAAACAGCAAAGTAAGTGTAAATATGGTATTTATTATGATTTATTTTATTTATAGTATTATCTTAATCTTAATTATAAAAACATTAATTTTCTTTAAAATATCAAATTCTATTATATTTATTCAATAATATTCTATAAAAATAACAATACAATAAAATTATCAAATAAAAACAAAATTTAAAGAAAAAATAATTAGTTGGTATATTTACAATTACTAATTTAAAAACTATTTATCAACCATAGAAACTAATTTAGATACCAATAATTTATTTTTTTCCTAAAATAATATATAATTTAATCAATATAACTATTAATTATTTATTTTTCTCTAAAATTAAATTTTATTTAATGATTATCTAGTAGTGTGTCTTAAGCATTTAATCCATTTAAAGTCTATCCTAACAAATGTTTATTGAAATTATCATATCCCCAACTATAGGATTCTCCATAAATATATAATCTTATATACAAATTGATAGATCTCGGCATGGTAGAGTAGGTTAAAAATTTCACATCAACTAAAAAAAGTACATTTCATGATATATGTACAAATCGGTAGGTCTCGTGACATAATATGTTGAAAATTTCACATCGACTAAAAATAAGTACATTTCATGATATAAGAGGATAAATACATGAACTAGTTTTACAAAATTAAATTAAACTGAAAATTCACCTCTTAGAACATAATAATGTAGTTTTGTGAATTCGTAAAATTTAAAAAATACTTTAGAAAAGTGTTGTTTCCCAAAACATGATAAAAAAGTTGAGTTTGAATAGTGTGTAAAGAAAGTTTAGGCTATGGAGGGTAGAAATAGAGAGAATTAGAGAGGTAGGGGTAGGAGTGTTGAAATAGAAAAGATTGAGTTATGAAATAGGGCATAGAAAGCATGTGAGAGTGAAAAAGAAAGAGAGATGAAATGGTCCATGGCTCCTCCCTCCTAGGTACCAACCATAAACCTTTAATGCAACTGTATTCTATGAGTTAGGGAGTTTATTCACTTCACATGCCACATGACTCTTTCTCACTTTTCCCTTCCATCCAAACATGTTGCATAATTTATAACCCACAACCACTCCCTTTTTCTTTTCTTTTAACCTCATAACCCTAATTATCACTTAAAAAAAATATTAAATAATATATAATTTAATTAATATAGTGATTAATTATGTGTGTATTTTTTATAATTCTATTTCTTTAAACTTTTTCATGGCAGAAACTTGTGGCCAATGTTGATCCAATCTCACACCATGAGCTCAAATAATTTATGCAAAATATGCAATGATTGGACTAAAAAATTTAATGAGGCAAACCCTTTCGGCCTACCCATTTGACTGAGCAACAAAAACATAGCTAGAAACAAGCAACATACAAAATTCGGAAAATCTTTCTGTCTTTACAAACATGCCGTGAGGTTTTGAAATCTCTATGGTTCTTTAATTGGGCTGTTTCAACAAATAATATCACCAAAATTATAAACCATAAACAACTTTTCTTCAGTTGACTACAAATTCTAATATACTTCACACTTCAACTTCTTCAACGCTCGTTACTGTCCACAAATTTATTTATTCAACTAATCAAATTACTCCACATTTCTTAAATATACTTTTCTTGTCAACTTCAAGAGGAGAAATAAATAAAAAAAATATAATTTAATCTAAGAAAAATAATTAAATAACGAGTAATACTCCCACTGCAGTAAAATAAAAGCAATTCATAATATATATATAACTTAATAGTAACATGATAAAAAGTTTTTTTCATTTATAAAAGTATAAATGTAATTCACTAACCTTAGTTTCTTAAAAATATGAAATTAATATCAATTGTATAAGTTTTTTTTTTGAGGATTTTCTTACCGCGATTAAAGTCAAACCCCAGTTGATACGTCTTTTGAAATATTTTAATATTAAATAAATAAAGTATTAAATAATTTGTACTGATAAATTATGGAGAGAGTAGTTTCAGTGGTTTTCATACTTTTTAAATGCGATAGATTTCTTCCCCATGGGAAGGGGGATAATGAAAGAAATCTATTTTTTAAAATAACATCTAAATTTGTAAGGTATTTACAAGAGATTTTTTTTTATCTTGATTTATTTAAATCATTTTCACAAAATTTAACGACTGTAATAAGTAATAATAATCTTAGTCATTCGATTTTCAAGAAATGAACGTTGAAGATAAAGAATAACTTTTATAGAGTTAGTATGAAATTGTCTTGATCCTTTTTAAAGTTTTTTTTTTGTAGAAAAAATTGTTCACTTAATTTTGGAATTTACTGTTTTGAGTTTTCAAAATGATTACGCCTTAATATGTGCACAAAAATTTAATTTAGGTAATTCTTTACATAGATAGACAGAAAAATAATTTAGGTAGTGTCTGGGGACTAGAAATGATATATTTCAAAAGAAAATAAAAAAGAGAACATTTTCACAATTTTCTTAATGAAATTAAAACCGAACTTTGAAATTTTAAAAAATATATAGATCAAAATTAGTATTTTTAATATGCTAAAATCTAAGTATGAAAGAAATAATAAAGAATTTTTTTAGAGAAAAAATAAATAAGTAAAATGGTTTGCATATATGACAAGACTTTGGATCCTTCCCTAGTGAAGTAAGCACATGAATTGTGGCCATGCTAATATACTTTCACAAGGTTTATTTGACCAAATATTGAGACATTTAAATCATATTTAAATTTTACCCCTAATTCGTCCACATTCTAAATTCTAGATCTTATTTTATACCTTTTTATGTTTGTTTTTCTTTGATTATATTATCTATTTCATTTATTATATTTTCTTTCCCTCCTACCTACCTACCTGTGTCTACTCTCTGCCGTATAGAACCTGTTCATATGTGAAAAGAAAGAAAGAAACAATAAAAATAGAAAACATTTTCAATTTTCACAACAAATTCAACAAAAGGAAAGCTGATTCTCCATTTCTTCTTCTTCTTCTTCTCCATCTTCATCATCTCAAACCCAAGTCAAACACAAACAGAGCCATAATTCAACTTTTGCTTCAGACCCTTTCTTCTTCTTCACTCTTCCTCAGACAAAGTTCCCTTCTTTTCTCCCTTCTATCAATAACAATTACCCCACTTTCACTTACCCCACAATCCTGCTATCTCAAATCAACCCTTTCTTTCTCTCTCTCTCTCCAACACAAACAAACAAAACACCATTCATTATGTGCAACCCGCCAACACCATGTATTTAACCGTTCTCCTTCACCATTTCTGACTAAAACAACTCTCTTCTTCTCTTCCTTCTCTTCTTCACTCTCAAATTACCAGATCCTCTCCCATTTCAAGTTTTCTTTATCCAACACCCTCTCTCCTAATCCAACAATACTCAAAAGATTCTCTTCACATCATAATTCACACCCAATCTTCTAACTCTTCCTTTTTTTCGCTGCCCACCAATTCCTCCTTCCCAAGTTCCTATCTTTACCCCACCCCATCGCCGAAAACCTCGAGAATCACCCTCTGCCCCATCTGGGCACATCTCATTGTTCAATTTCCGCACCCCTCTCTCTGTGGGTTCTTCGTGTTCTTATTCTGGGGATCCGTGAGAGAGGGAAATGTGGGATGTTTTCGTGGCTGGCAAGGATAGTGTCGGCGTGCTTGAGACCGGTGAGGCGATATGCGCGTATGAGCAAGGATGACTTCGACGACGCCGCCGCTGCCGGCGACGCGCTCGTGTGGCACCGCGACCTCGAGAAGCACTCGCGCGGCGAGTTCTCCTTCGCCGTCGTGCAGGCCAACGAAGTCATCGAGGATCAAAGCCAGGTGGAGACAGGCGCCGACGGCGTCTTCGTCGGCGTCTACGACGGACACGGCGGAGCTGAAGCCTCGCGCTTCATCAACGATCACCTCTTCCATAATCTCATGAGTCAGTCTCCTTTTCCACCCTTCTCAATTCAACAGCTACAGTAGTAATAGTGAGCAAAAGAAAATGTTTTAGGTTCTCTAATTTCAGTTCTCCCTTCTTATCGATCAATTTAGCTTTTAAACTAATAAATTACGTAGATTTAGTACCCTTCTAAATTTCTTTATAGGTTTTAAACTTTAAAGGAGTAAATTTGAATTTTTTCAAGTCTAAACTCCAAATTTATCAACTTGAAAATAAAGACCTTGAACTATGTTGAATTAAAAAATATGGAGACTGAAAACACAGTTTTCATAAAATTTGAGGAACTAGATTAATGGATGTGATGTAATTCTAGTTTAATGAGTGATGTTGAGATCAAGTGATTTAATGCTCAATTGGAGATTTTTGTAGCGTTTGATAGTTGATTATCACTCATGCAGGATGCGTTAGCGTAGAGGATATTTTTTTATTTTACTGTAAAAAAAAAGGTTTTGGGTTTGTTTTGGGGCGATGTGTCGTTGATTGGGGGAGGGTTGATCAATGTTGATATTTTGGACCTTTTTGGTTGCTTGAGATTTTGGGCCTTTTGGTGTTATTTGGAAGGACCTTTAGTTTGGCTTATGTGTTTCTGGCTGGTCAGTTCTGTTGTTGGTTTGTAAGCTTTTTGCGGCTACCAAAATTCAAATTGCTTTCAGAAGAATAGATAGGAAAAGGAGGTGGGGTTCCTTTTTTTTTTCTTTTTGGGTTTTCAGTGGTATTCTTTAGAAGGATATCATTATTGAATTTGGGTGTATATGTAGCACATATCCTAGAGTGGATAGAGTTTTTTTTTGTCTTAAAAGTTTGAACCTTTTTACTTATATCCTGTAGTTCTTCCTCAATTTAACTTGGTTTTGTGTAAGTGTTAATTTTCCTCTTTTATATCAGTCAATCATATGCCTTTGTTTTGTCCTTTGAGTAAATACAATTTTATATTTATGGTTTCCTTTGTTGTGGGAGTAGTAACTTGGTAAGGGAGAAGATGGAAAATTTGTAATGAATATTACGTTACTCATACAATCAAGGCACTCACTCGACCAAGTAGACCCTTGCCATAGTGTGTCGTTTGAAATTAGTGTGATCTTTTGTAATTTGGAGTGCTAGGAGTAGGTAACATGATGTTTCTCTTCAAAACGTTTGGAAATTTGGCAGACGTAATATGATATGATTAAGGGGGCATGCTAATTCTGTATTGATATGGTTTATGAAATTCCATATTCTCAGTTTGTATTCTCTCATTTCTTCCTTTTCTTTTCACATATAAATTGATAGGGTTCAGGCTCATTTAGTTAAAATATGTAGATACTTTTACAGTCTCACAGTGATGCATATATTTTTATTAACCTTCCACTTTTTTCCCAATTCTTATTTATTTTCCGAATATGCTTTCTACTGCATTGGTTCAGGAAGTTGTGTAAGTTTTATGCTGAATCTTATTGCAGGGGTTGCTCAAGAAAATGGTTCTATCTCTGAAGATATTATCAGGAATGCTGTTTCTGCTACTGAGGATGGGTTTCTGACTCTTGTTCGAAGGAGTTATGGAATAAAGCCATTGATAGCAGCAATGGGTTCCTGTTGCCTGGTTGGTGTTATCTGGAAAGGAACACTATATATTGCGAATCTCGGAGACTCTCGTGCTGTAATTGGTTCTATAGGTAGATCTAACAAGATCATCTCTGAACAGTTGACCATAGAGCACAATGCTTGCAAAGAGGAGGTTAGACGAGAACTCAGGTCTTTGCATCCAGAAGATTCACAAATTGTAGTTTTGAAGCAAGGAACCTGGCGCATTAAAGGCATCATCCAGGTTTTCTTATCTCGTTAGAAAGAATTTCTGTTAATAGTTTATGTTGTTGCTGCTGCCAATGTTATGTTTTTGCCTCTCTTTCTATGTATACTATTTTTTTCACTTGTGTCTAAAGTGTTGAGGCTTTATGGGAATTAGTTTTCTTATTGAGGAGTATATGGTTCTATATTTGGTTTTATACCCTTTTCTTCGTTTATACAAAATCATACTTTGCAAGAACTTGTTTACAGTTCTTTTATGACAAATACTTGTGCAAGTGTTTTGGTAGAACTTGTGAAAACATTTATGATCTGTCTATAAACTGCCTTTAGCTTATTTCAACAAGCCCTCAAGGCTAAGTTGTTAAAACACCTTACCACTTATATATAAACTATTTATCCTTATTTTCTATTTGATTATAGAAACAGCTTCTACACAAGCACATTGTACATAATATGATAAACAATTATTCAAAGTGCTGAATTAGCCTATTTACTCAAACAGGCATTTTGCAGCTACTAAATTTTGATTCAGTTGCTAATCTTGCATTTGCTTGTGTAATGAGATGCCTTCTGTGTTGGTTGTGGTTGCTCATTGTAACTTAAGTTTTCTTGTGCACCCACAATTGAGATCAGGTATCCAGATCTATAGGAGATGCATATTTGAAGCGGCCAGAGTTCTCATTCGACCCGTCATTCCCACGGTTCCATCTGCCGGAACCTATCCGCCGACCTGTGCTATCCGCAGAACCATCTGTTTGTTCAAGAGTTTTAAAACCTAATGACAAGTTCGTTATCTTTGCATCGGATGGACTTTGGGAGCACTTGACAAACCAGGAAGCTGCTGAGATTGTTCATAACAATCCACGAACAGTAAGATGTTTTTCCCATGTGCCCTTTTTCCTTCAACCACTCTTCCCTTGTGTATGAAAAGCCTTTAAATTTTTGTCTTTGTATGCTGTTTAGATAAATGTTAGCAACACTCTCTAACACACTCTTAAATACCACCAGGGGATTGCAAGAAGACTTCTTATGGCAGCTTTGAATGAGGCAGCAAGGAAAAGGGAAATGAGATATAAAGACCTTCAGAAGATTGGAAAGGGGATTAGGCGTTTCTTCCATGATGATATTACAGTGGTTGTTGTCTTCATTGACCATGAGTTGGGTGGCAAGAAGGTTACAGTTCCTGAGTTGTCCATCAAAGGGTTTATTGACACAGTTGGACCATCAAATTTTAGAAATTTGCGGGGATTGGAATGATCACAAACTTCCTTTCTGCTGCACTGTCCAAAAGGAAGCTAAAAGAAATTCAATACTTCTTTAGACATTTTTGCAGCATCTAATTGTTGTTTATCTTGAACATTTATTCTCACTTAACTTCTACGTTTTAAACTATACTTTGTCTATTGGAAACATGTTTGCTGCTGGTGATAAATAGGGAAACCATGCTTCTCTCATGTTTTTTTTCTCTCTAGATTGTTGGTGGTTAACTTTGCAGTGTGATTGTTTTTATGCCCTTATACCTTGTTTGATCGAATAATGTCTATAGTCTAAAGTATAGTTTTAAGTGCGTGTTTGGATTAGATTCAGATTTCTATAATTAATTTGAAGTTTACATTGAAAGTTAATACATCAAATGGTTGTTTCTATTTTTTCAATTTTTTGATGTGATTTTTGGAATGATGCTGATAACTCTCTACTATATTATACTTGTTTGTGTCCACAGCTTTGGAACCCCATCTGATAAATAGATTTGAAAGAATTTATAAAGTGACATTGCTTTTTGCACTTTTGGGATTGAGTTGAAACATACAGCTCCAGTTCCAAACTATGGTTTTATTGTTTGATTAAGAGTAAGCTACATTTGCTTTTACGTTAACTTTTTTTTGACAAATCAAAGTTAAGCAATTTCCTGCATAATCACTTATAAAATGAACTTTTTCGACCAATACTTTCTTCTACTGTAAACAGCAAGCATGACAGTATGCATTTTTTCTCCAGTAACTTCATGCTAAGTAAAATGTTTGATTAAGATTTAAATGTTGAAGTTTTGGGAGTCACATTGAAATTGTAGATGGTAATTTTGTTAGAATCTAAACTTCAAATTCATATGGAAATATGTTCAAAAGAAGCTATCTCATCCAAAAAATTACCACACATAATTTTTATCTCATTCACAAGATTTAAGTAATCGAATGAGAGTTTTTTAAAATTTGAATCTTAAATTTAAACTTTCCTTAAATTTTTTCATTAAAGATATTATAATAAATTCATAAGATAAATTATTAATCAATTAAAATAATAAGACATGTATCGGTATATTATTTAATAATAAACAGTTACTTCTATTTTAAATAACATTATCTATTAAAATAAATTAGTTTTTAAACTTTAATACTGGTTACGAAAAAATAATAAAAACTACCTACAAATTATAAATATGTTTTTGCATTAAATTGATTTTCAAACTTTAGACTAGATATTTGTAAGAAAATTATTGTAAGAATGACAAACAGATTGTATAGATTAAAGTGTTAAAATATGATAAATTTATTAGATTATGTGTAAGTACAAAAGTTTATTGGTGTAAGTAGAAAAGATTAAAGTGTTAAAATATGACAAATTCTTCATACACCTTTATATATATTTTTTAATTTCAATAATACCCTTTCGAATATGGTGGAGAGTGTGGTGTCTTCTTCTTTATTTTCAATTCGTGGTGATTGGTGGTAAACGTTAGTGGTTGAGATAAATTTTGTGATGTTTTTAATGGTGATATATGTGGTTCCGCTCATTTATTGTATAAACCAAAAAAAAAAAGGGAAGTGCAAAAAATTGAATACAAAACTAAAAAAAAATTATCTATATTTAACCCATATAAAAAAATTATAATCATATTTATATTTATAATTATTTTTTATGAGTTTTATTATAATTTAACAATATCTTTTATTTTAATAATCATCTATACCATTATATAAAAATGATACATTATTTGGTAACTTTGTTATTATATTTTAATTGGACAATAAAAAATTATTTATTTATTTCAAAATAACAAAAATAATGATTATATAATTTTTTAATATATATATATATTTAAAATTATATTATTTTATAATTATTTATTTATATAAATAAAATGTAAATACACATTCGCCGAATTATTTATGTTTTTGCAAGTTTAAGATCTTTCAATTTAATGGCAGATTGTTTAATTTCATATTCTGTTCGATTCTGATTAGACTTCAACAATACATGTATTATCACATTTCAAGTCCAATTCAATGGAATGATGAAAAAAAAAGCTATTAGATTATGTGTCACTGATAAATTTATTAAGTGGTTCTAGTACAAAAGTTAAACACTTGGTTCAATTAACTATGTTTCTTAATTAAATTTATAAAAATTGTAACTAATACCAAGAAGACAAAGTCACAATGGATTTATAGATGATTATTAGGCTAAAGTCTATGTAAGTAATTATTAATTTTTGAGATTGTTTGTTCTGATTTTGCTATTTCTGGTAAGTTCCTTTGTGTTAGTCCTTGGTTCTCATCCACCATTTTAGACTTCTTTTTCACGATTTTATCTTTCCTAATACCAATTTTTGTTTAAGACTTTGTTGTCTCAGATCACAATCTCTTATCCCTTTTGGTTGGTGATCTTCTTTCTCTAATTCTCATACGTGTCAAGTTGTTATTCTTCTGTGTAGCTTTTTTGTGTGACTGAGATGGTGGAAAATCATGCTGCTCATATGATCCATTTTTAAATTTCTTCAACTGCAGGAAAAAATTAACACTAACATAATGAAAAATACACTGCAATAGCTTTTATTATGATATCACATGCAAAGTTGGCAAAATATCAATTATTATGATGAAAGATTGGCCCGTGAACAACAATGACTCTTTCGTTCACAGAACAATAAATCAAGTACATACTACTGTTCTAATCAAAATACTTAGGACCATTTGATTCAACCAAATCAAATCAATGACAATACACAGCTCTTCTACAACAAGTTGGCAATGAAAAGAAGAAAAAAACAAAACGAATCTTATATATATATATATATATATTATCATGCTTTGCTTTAATGCTCTTATCCCAAAATATCAAAAAAGGAAAACACAAATACATGGTTAAAAAATGGTAAAGAATAGAAAATGAAACTTCCTCAACCAGTTTATGGTAATTCTGGTGTACGGATTATATATTAAAATTTCCTGGACTCTCTCTGCATCCTTAGAAGCATTTCCTGTGGACGATCGAGGGGCCTGATTCATCATATTCTGTCTTTGCAATCCACATCTGTTCTCAACAAAGAAAGAGACATCATGAATACATTCAAGTGCCATCAGAAAAAAGAACAATATCAGTACTAGGATTGTGTTTGGCACAACTTCTTTTGGTTCTTTTCTTAAAGTGGAGAAGTTGAACCAAACACAATTATGAAAAGAATATAGAGAATCAAAGTAATTTCTTATGATAAGAACAAAAGGAGCTTTCACAAAAGCTTCTTCTTTCAAGGAAGATAAAACAAGTTGTTCCATTACCATACACAATATTAAGCCTTACAAACTATATTTCAAATAGAATTTTGTGCATCATCTACACAAAAGGCACAGAAATTTCATTGACATGTAATTGAAGAAAAGTGGTGTACCTGTTGGAAGGTGCTGAGGGATGCCAAAATGGAACCTCCAATCCAGACACTGTACTTCCTCTCTGGTGGTGCCACCACCTTGATTTTCATGCTGCTTGGTGCCAATGCTGTGATCTCCTTGCTCATCCTATCAGCAATGCCAGGGAACATTGTTGAACCACCACTCAACACAATGTTACCATAGAGGTCCTTCCTGATGTCAACATCACACTTCATGATGGAGTTGTATGTGGTTTCATGAATGCCAGAAGATTCCATACCAATCATGGATGGCTGGAAGAGAACTTCAGGGCAACGGAACCTTTCAGCACCGATGGTGATCACCTGTCCATCAGGTAGCTCATAGCTCTTCTCAACAGCTGAGCTTGTTTTTGCTGTTTCTAGCTCTTGCTCGTAGTCAAGAGCAATATAGGCTAACTTCTCCTTAACATCCCTCACAATTTCTCTCTCAGCAGTAGTGGTGAAAGAGTAGCCACGCTCGGTTAAGATTTTCATCAGGGCATCAGTCAGATCACGCCCTGCAAGATCCAAACGCAGGATTGCATGTGGCAGGGAATACCCTTCATAGATTGGAACTGTGTGGCTCACACCATCACCAGAGTCCAGAACAATACCTGTGTCAAAGCATCAAAAGTTAATAATCATTTTTTTCAAACTATTTCAATGTCAACAAAGTCCCTCGGATTTCATATTCTCAACTAACATTCATGTCAACCTGCACTAGTAATGAAATGCATAAAATCTATGATATTATCAGTTCCCACAAAATAAAACTTGATTGATCAGATCGGTGTATACAATTTCATAAGGGCAGTTGAACTATGTTCTTTAGAAAATCAACTTGAAAATTCTATTGAGATACAAGTGGCATAACATGAACAAATCTATGACTGAAAGCCTATTTCAATATCTAGCTCTACGATGACAAAATATATATTGCAAGTCCCTTAGATCTCAATCTGATTTGACATTTAGAACAAATTGCATTGATAGTGAAACAAGAACAGAATGTATGACATGTTAATTCCACAAAACATTTATGGAGATCTGCTTTCATTATGAGATGAACAGAATGTATGACATTATTTATTCCCACAAACTGTTAAAAACTGACTGAATAAAACTCAGTTTATTAGTGCACACGATTCATATATTATGAACATTTAAACTATACTCATTTGAAATCATTATGTAATTCTAATAAAATACAAGTGGTTTGACGACAACAAACATACAAATACCATGCATCTTGTCCCCAATTACCAGAAACTAAGAAAAGGAAGAACAGATACAGAAGAATGTTTACCAGTTGTACGGCCACTAGCATAAAGGGAAAGCACTGCTTGGATGGCAACATACATAGCTGGAGTGTTGAAGGTCTCAAACATAATCTGTGTCATTTTCTCTCGATTGGCCTTGGGATTGAGTGGTGCTTCTGTGAGGAGAACAGGGTGCTCTTCTGGGGCCACACGTAGCTCATTGTAGAAAGTGTGATGCCAGATCTTTTCCATATCATCCCAGTTGCTAACTATGCCATGCTCAATTGGGTATTTCAGAGTCAAAATACCTCTCTTGGATTGAGCCTCATCACCTACATAAGCATCCTTTTGTCCCATTCCAACCATCACACCAGTGTGACGTGGACGACCCACAATGCTAGGGAACACAGCCCTTGGAGCATCATCTCCAGCAAATCCAGCCTGCAAAATTTAATATAAATCAACACCAAAACAGAAAGATCATTAACAACCCAAACCCAGTAATCAGAGTTTCAAAAAGGGTCTGCGATCGCCATTTCAATGTTCTTATCATCATTATAACCACATTTCAATTGCACTATCTGCAATTTTTCACATGATGCAGTAACAGCTGCACTAACTTTTGGTCTGCAATTTCTAATGACGAAAGTGCAACTCAAACACACAATAGTTGATCCATATATATATTTACCTTGACCATTCCAGTTCCATTATCACAAACAAGAGGTTGGATATCCTCACCATCTGCCATCTTTTATTGATTGCTGCAAAACGCACAAGACATTATAAAAACTCTGATAAAACAATGAAACAGAAACAACAATAATTCATGTCGCTCACTAAGCTACAATATAAGATCTGGGGTTATTATATGTGCCGCATGATGAAATTTTTTTTGTCAAAAAACATAACAATTCATGATCATCACATCCAAAAATGCTGCATTTTGAATATGATGAGAGTCTCACATGAAAAGTATGAAGGTAATGAGTGTAGAAGGAGTGCAGAATGTTACGAGATTAATTGTGACCTTGGAAGAATTGATGATGGAATGTGTGAAATAAGGATAGAAGAAAGTGGAGAATGTGTTGTTATGAGTACCTTAGAATTTCCGAAATGAAGGAAGCTACGTGTACGTGACTTATGTGTTGCGCTTTCTATTTTTAAGGAACGTGGTTTTGTGTGGCTGAGGTATCAGCAGTGGTGTGGTTTAAAAAAGGAAAGTTGTGCCAAATGAAATGCGACTCAAATGAACCGCAAATGCGATCTAGGAAGATCTTCACCGTCCGTTTCGTTTCCGAATATCTCATCCTCGCGCGTCACGTTTATTGTTGGAAATAGCTGGCACCTTTTCTCAATAAATACATCAAATTATTATTGACTTTGATTTTTCAGAACTAACCACTAATCTAATCATTCACAGTTTATTTAGATAAGGAAAAATAACATTTAATTTAAATTAGAAAATGGATATTTTTTAATTAGTTTTTATTTTTTAAATCTAATTTTACCTTTTTAATCAAATAAAAAATAGATTTTTTTAAAAATTTTAATAGTTTCATTACACTTACACCATGAAAAATTGTAAAAAAAATAAAGACATTGTGCATTATCTGTCTGAAAATAGTAAAGTGATTCTTCTGAAATTATTTTCTCCCAAAAACTGGGAGCTATTCCCTTCCTTTCTTCTACTTTTCCCTACCATTCACTTTTATGAGATTTCTTTGACTGTTATTTTAAAAGCAATCTTCATTTTTTCTTCATTTATTGAATTTTTTGCAATGATTAAGTTTTGTTACGCCAACATAAATTTACTTTGCACTATAATGTCTTAGTTTTTACGATAAATATTATAAGAATTTGTGTAGCAAGAATACATAAAAATAAAGTTTTAAAAGATCAGATATAAAGAATGAATATAGTATTAGAAAATGTTTTAGATGCAGATGAATGATTGAAAATAATGAAGAAAAATTCCCTTTCCTTAATAACTTTATTTAGACATTAATGGTATGCTTTAAACGTGACAGGCTCATATATGGTCGCAGTCATTCATTCAGTGCCAACTCTGCAAATTATCATAAGCTCTGCTGGAAACTGTACTCATTGATTAAAAAGAATAAGGTAGGGATGTTAGAATCTCAACCATCTTTTTATATATATATATATATATATATATATATATATATATATATATATATATATATATATATATATATTATTTTTTATTAATATATATATAAAAAATAT
>Ga0123342_1001538_pt1 | contig 38824 bp, 25 predicted proteins | sample Turbeawhitnodule_FD_89960 | JGI IMG/M metagenome (GOLD analysis project Ga0123342, IMG submission 89960) | Root nodule microbial communities of legume samples collected from Mexico - Turtle bean Mexico white nodule | ecosystem: Host-associated > Plants > Roots > Nodule | place: Mexico: Nepantla...
ACTGCGGAGCAACTGGCCGATATAATGACAAAGCCTTTGAAGATGGCATCATTTCAAAAGATCAGAGAAGCGTTTGGGATGCGTGTTATGAATTGAAACTCTGGATTGAGTTCACTTCAAGGGAGGGAATGTTGAATAAAGTTTATTTTATTTAGATTATTTTATTAGATCTATTGTTTCAAGATTAGAATAGGTCAATTTCCACTTTGCTTTTTTCTAGGAGTAGTTGAGTACTGCCTTTATTTTCGTCTTTTAGTTATTATGGATTCCTTATAAAAAGGGCATTGGTACCAATGAATAAAATATCATTTTTCGGTGCATTTGCCTCTGAGACCTAAAATTAACATATATATTCCATATTTTTATTATTTTTATGAATAATTAATTAAAAGATATATAATTTTGTAAAATTAATATTAAAAAATTATATAAATATTTTTTAAATATATATTAAAATAAGAAATATATTTAGTTATTCATTTTATTAAATAAATTATTTTTTATTTATTAAAAAGTAAAATTCTTTAAAATGACTCCAAAGAAAATTATCAAATGAGGCGTATAACGTAGAGATATAGTTTGAGACTATATAAACAAAAAAATATTATCTTTTTTAAAGTATTTTTTACATAAATTCCTATCAATCTATTTTTTTTTTTTACTTTTGTATCTGTTTCTTTTTACATAAATTCTTATCAATATACTTTTTCACTTTTGTATCAATACATAAAAAAGCTTCTTCGTACCAAATATGAGTATTCAATCTTACTTATTTTGTCCAATCATGTAAAATAGAAAGAAAATTGCTTTATGGGAAGTTAGGTTTTAAATTGCAAATTCAGTTGAAGCTTTCTCAACATAAAACAGGTACCCTTGTAAGAAGAATCACAGCTTCATTAACTAAATTCTTACAGTATTCACAAGGAGGAAATTTTACAAATGAAGATCAACAACATTTTAGAGAAGTTAAAACAAAAAAGGTAAGAAATATCAGTTATGCCTCGTAATCATACACAAAATGAGTAACTTCAATAATTCCAGTTCCAACCAAAAATGGAACATTGGCAGCAATGAATATTCACAGAAAGCTAGCACCAAATGAAAATTTTTATGCTTCCCTTTTGTTGTACACATTCCTCTATACAGAAGAACTGGGTATTTTGTATTGTTTCTTCAGAAATTGAGAGGCTTCTGAGTCAGTCCTGTGGCATAATATTCTCAATAGAGTTTTGGAATCAGTTCCCAGTTTGCTTTTGCCACCTTGCATTTCCATGCTACTAGCAGATTTCAAGTCATCAATCAACTCTCGGGTCTGCAGAATAACACAGATTATTGCACACTTTCTGATGAATGATTGTTGCAAGAAAATATTTTCTATCAGTAATTAACTATATCTGTTTCAAGGCTGTATTAGGCCTTCAGCAGCCAATGTATAATTTGTTGATATAAGAACTTTGCCTAATAATCATAGGGTATGTCTACCAATGAACAACTAGTTTGAGACAATGTTCAAAAGGTTTAAATATGTTTGTTCCCTAACTATATTTGGATTTTTCTTCTAGTCTTAATAAAATTTTCATAACTTCAGACCCCTGAAAAAATAACAGTATTTCATCTGCGGAAAAATCTAAGTTTGACAAGTGGTCCCTCAAATTTTATCACATTTTTCATCTGATGATAATGTGTCTAGTGAACAAAGTCAATGTAAAGGCAAGGATGAAATACAACCTTTTTTCTGGGACCAAAAGGCAAGATAACATTTATTAGAGACCAAAAGAAAAACCAAAACATAGTTGAGTTGAGAGCCCAAAAACATATTTAAACCATTTAAATATAACGATGAATTTGACAACAATAAGAACACAGTCACTAACACCAAACAAGCCCTTATGATACGGCTAAGGCTATTTGAAAACTAGCTAATCCAATACCAAGCATGGCCTCAAGACATGGGTGAACTAACCTCATAGCCATGCAACTTGATCACATGCCGAACACGTGCAACCTGATTTTCGACCACACCCCGAGGGAGGCCGTCCCCTCCGGATATAAAGAATTCCTACAAGAAGCACATCAGCATTCATTGATTTTGAAATGTTAACCTACTCACAACTCATTCTTATTGAAAAGAAAATTCAAAAAATCTAAAAAATGTATTTTGCAAATTGTAGATGGCATTGAATTGACCAGAGTCAGATAATCTACCTTTAAGATCTCCAGATCTTCCTCTAGTAATTTTGCATCACTGGGAAAGAAAACTCTTGATGGACCCCCATCTAAGATAACACGGAGTAAGCCATCCTGGTTATTCAGGAAAATGTTAAAATCATAATAATAGTAACAAAATATTTATAGAAAGAAAGGCTAAGATACCAACCAATGATGCCTGAAGAAGACTTGTCACTATGCGATCCCTCAGAGGCTCCACAACAATATCACAAAGTTGGCTAAGTTCCTATAATGAGTCAAAAGTGAAAAGCAAATGATCAATTAAATTGGTAATAGTTTAAGACTTTATCTGCATAAAATCTGGTAAGTAATGCTTGTTAACAGACATTTAAAAATCTTTTCAAGTGAATCCACAATTAATATTCCAACTGGTCTTTTAATTTCAACATTTATATATTCTGAAATTAAAAATTCAACACTTTACTTTTTATACTTTTGGCCTACACAAAAGTGAAGCCCATCAGCATATGCCTTATTGATTATGCAACCCTGTTTTTACTCTATTTTTATTTATCAAAATTCAAACACAAATAACAATAGTGTATATGCAATGCATATTACATTAACATTCATCATCAACACAGCATGACTTACCCTATCATCAGGGGTAACACTAAACTACCCTATTATAACACCATAAATAGAAGTCGAAACTGGAACAAGGCGGATTTTAGTCAGTTAAGCGTGAAGAGTAGTTAAATGAAATTGATGCAGTTTAAGATTTTACCTTTTACAATATATATTATTCACACAATGTATTTGCAATTAAATGTGATCTAACAAGTATAATATAAAACAATGGCATTTTTCTAATGAGACAAACGTTACCATATCAAGAGGTTCTATAAGTGCATCCAACCTATAGCCAGAGACACTGGGTTTGTATAAATTGTCCATAAATTGAACTCTCAGATCACAAAAGACAATTTTGGTTCCTGCAGGTGGATAATTAACCCAACAAGGTGATTAGAGAAGTTTGATTTACAAGTTAAAAAGAGACAAAGATCCATATTCTCACCTGTGTACTCACAAATGCGGTCCAGAGCAGCATTTATAATTTTTCTACTTCCCTCAAAAGTATCCTTTTGGGAAAAACTTTTGGACTTCTCGTCTAAGGATTTCTCTATTGACAAAAGGATTATAGGGTAAGAGTCAGAAATTATATCGGTTTCAGTACTCTTATCAATTATCATTGTTATCAATTTGAGAAAAAAAAAAAGACACAAAAACAGTATACAGATGTAATATTGTCATTTTCTCATGTACATGGTAGCAATAGAAGAGATCAAAACCCGGGCATAATGATTTCGTCAATGTATTGTAGAAATCACATTTTTCATTGATAAATTGAATCATATCTAGCATTGCAATTTATTTGAACAGAACTTTCATTGAGGACAGAAAAAAAGTTCAAAAAGTACTTTATGACAAAGCTCCCTCCCAATCCAAATAGAGCCTGATGGCACTATTTAATCCAATGACAATTATTTTATTTAATTCAATAAAATTTTCGTTCATTAGATGAAACAACATAATTTTAATAGTAACCCTACAAAACAAAAATACAGATACAATACAATGACAACAGTTCAGCACATACTTATGAGTTTTTCATGGGACCTTTTACTTGTCCATCGCTCCCAGATGTTGTCTTCCAATTTATTCAGATGACTAATTGCATACTGTAAATGCAAACAAAACTTGCATTAATATCACAACATGAAAGAAGATTCGGCACAAGCACCACAAACTACTTTTCAAATCTATAATACAGTAAGGACAGTACCAAAAGTACATGTTAAATTTCTTATACAACTAAACAACTGTTTTTTCATATGATTGAATATCTGACTATTTTAAAACAACAAAATTCAATTCTGCATCCTCTCTTTAACACCTAGCAATTTTAATATAATATTTCAGCAGATCCATCAATGAATTACTACTAAAAAGAACTAGGAGGCTTCCATACAACCATATATTTTTCTATTCAACCATGTGAACTACAAAATTTCCACAAAATGTTGTTGAAGGAAAAAAAAAACTGCTAAAAATTAAAAGAAACCTTTAATAAAAAATGGAATATTTAATTTCTAAAAATAATATGACAAATCTAACCAGAATGGAACAGCAGCTCCTTAAAAAGGTTGCTTGAATGAAAAAGGAAAAAGAAATATGCTCATATCCACAGAAAAGAGAGTGAAAATAATACAGGTATAATCAAGTTTGGTTGAACTCACGTATAATGTATTTAATTGAACACAAAGTGTTGGAGTTGTTAGAACACTAATTTGGCTGGGCCTTAACTCATCAGGCTCAGGCACACGAGTATCAAATAGTTCCTTCTTTACAAAAGCCTTTATTCCAGCTTCCTTTTTGTACCGTGTGAGAATAGGCACAGGTGGTATTAGATCCTCCTTGCTGGCTGTTTAATTAAAGGGACACCTTAAGATTCATAACTCATAACAATATAATGTATATAGAATATGAATAATCTTAACAGAGGATGAAAATTGGTATATAAAAAATCTTTTGGAAAACATTAAAAAAATATGCAGGATGCACCAATGACACCTTCTACTCAAGAACATATTATAGTTAAGAAATTGGTAATAGTAAGGATATAGGCAATACACTACTAACATTCGGTAAAATATTGTAACCACCAAGTTTTACTATGCACCAATCAAAAACTTCAGCCTCATAATTATCAAGCAAACTAGACACTATATAATCAGGTAAACTTTAAAATCATGACAAGACAGAAAAATAATTGAAAGATGGTTAAATTTATTTATAAATAAGACTAAAATGAGAACGTCTAAACTTGCTACTATGGGGTTTTGGATACTCTTTTACCATTAGAGAGTTAACTTTGGAGACTAGGATGCAAAGCAAATTCTTAAAGACACCACTTTTAACAGAGTTGATCCAGATCCTTATGATGAAAATAATTCAGTATTTCATGGACAACAGATTCCAAAACCATCATTAAATTATTTCTTATGAGAAAAGTCAGCAAATAAAAAATATGCAGTATCTACTCACCCAAGTCATTAACAACATTATTTGCATACACTTGAAGAGCGTTGTCAATGCCACGAAACAAGCTATTCAATTCTGTAAACCTCATTGGAACTTTGAGACCGAAAAATTGATCAACTGTCTGCACCCAATAAGATATGAAATTAGTTAGAATTTTCGTTTTAGTTATATTTATATTATAACGACAATAAAACTAATAAGTGGCTCCATGACCAAAAAATAAAGAAATATTATTTTGGATCTGACTCCTCTAAGGTGAGTAGTAATTAAGGTGTTAAAGATATGATTATGCAAATCGGGAAATATTGAATAGCCTTAATTTTAGGGATTACATTTTTTTCCTTTTATTATATCAATACTATTACTATTCCTTAAAAATAGAGAATCATATGTTTCTTATAACACAATTCCTGTAAATCTTGGCCAGATCAAGGTTCTATTTTCCTCTATTTTAATGCAAGTGAACAACAGAAAATATGTAACATTTCTGCAATTTTGGATGCCATATGAGCAGGAAGGAAGCATCCTTTTGATAATGAACTTAACCAAGTTTCCAATCGCAGAATCAAGGTTCCAAATGATGTAAAATAACCTATAATATCCTTCTGCCATGGAGGAAGACCTCTTGATTAGTTGAACAATTTCCATTATCAATTAGACTATATTTTCTACCTTTTCTGAGGTAAAGGGAAATACAGTATTTTTTTTCTTATTATGTGTAATACAAAAAGGAAAATGATGTAGAAATGGCAAAACATAACTTACACAACATACACTGTAGTAAAGTTTACACAGGAAGATAATGAAAAATTATGTTGTTACACAACCTATAATAAAAATTCAATGAAGACAACTGCATTCTTACCTCCTCAACAATCCTGTAAACTTCCACAATAGAACCAGCATGCCGCTGTTGAGGAGATATTGGATCCCAATGCTGTGAAAGTTTACTAATAAGTTAATAAAGCCTTTTCAATGAGGAAGTTTAGTAGAACTATGGAAGAAGCATAGAAAATGAAGAAAAGTAGTAGTTGCACCATTGCAAAAGTAAAAGTATTACTTTAACAATAGATTCATATCTTGATTTTATTTTGTTAAACCTTGTTAACAAGTAAAATTATAAATTATTTTTTATTGTATATATATATATAGAGAGAGAGAGAGAGAAAGAGAGAGAATAAGGCTAAAATCAATCCAACACAAATGAACTTTTCATGGCAAATCCTAATCCTTTTTAGCATCAGAAGGATTCTGGAATTTAAAACCCATCTCACTCATCATTAAACTATTTCCTTTTTTTTCTCACTTCAATCTTCAGTGCTGTGCTGCCTCTGCATTCTTATTATGCTACTTGACTCTACTTAATTATTCATTAATCAAACTAATAGTGATTTATAGACTACTGGTTTTGATTATTAATGATGAATATATGTTTATTTATAGTTATTCATTTTTACTATTTTTGGGAAAATGTGTGCACTATAAATTATATGCATCGAATCCTTTATTAGTCATGTCATTATCTGCTTCATTATACCAATTTTGGGGTCAGCCACTCCACACCACTATCCAGGATTAAGTACTCTGATGCTAATTTAAATATACAATAGATAATTACAAAAATAATCTTCTAAAATGAAACAATGAACTAGACCTTGAGAAAGGTCTCTGTAATAGACATAATCAAAACGGCAGGAATTTGACAGTATAGCACTATTGATAAAGGATTTACCTCTTGTTGAAAAACCCGCTCTACCCAACCTAAAATTCTTCCAAGCTGTGAGTTGATCCAACGTAACACCAAAGTTCCAGATTTTGTCTCAATCTATCGCAAGAAAAAAGGGCAAGGACCAAAGTTTAGGACAATAGACGGATAGATAGATGACAAAAGACTACGGGTCTGTTTGGAGAAAAAATCTCCATAAGCACTTTTAGGAGAGAAAAATAAAAAGGAAAATGAAATTAACTTCTCCAAAAGCTAAAATTAGCTTACATGTAAATTAAAAAACAGATTTTGGAGAAATTAATACGAAATAGTTTCTACAGATTAGCTTAAATCATTTAAGCTAATCTTAGGTTATGGATAAACTAATTTTACTTTTTTGTATTATTTGTCTCTCCTAGATATGCTTATGCAAAAGTTTCTCCAAACAGACCCTATATGATAAACTTGCCTAAGAGTGGACAAATGTAAGACTATTTGAAACACAAATGGGATGAAGCTAAAGAACAAAAGAAAATAATCCTAATTATACCCTCCAACTGTCAATCACAACATGGTGTTTGACCAAGAAATCATGATTTATCAAAACATACTTTTATCCCTATTGATATCTTCAAATGAGTACAAGCATGTGGCACATGTGAACAGGTTCTTGCATAAAATTTATAGAATGATATATCATCTCATTAAAAACCAATTTTGCATGCTCTAAAAGCAATTTAATCACCTAACCTGGTAGAGATTCAATTTCTTCAACAAGATCTCAGCATTTTCTTCATGGCACACAGATGTAATAAGTGCCATTATGAACTGCTCTAGACTTTCAGCTGCAGGGAATACAGAAATGACATCCTCGGTTAAATGTTCTGCACCATCCGAAAAGGGTTTCTGAAAAAAAAAAAAAAACAAATTTTCAGTGATTTTGAAGATATATTCCATAATGTAATCAGAATATATATATATATATATATATATATATATATATATTCACACATACATACATTCAACACAAACCATATATACACTCACCAGTCTGAGGCCATAAAGTTTGTGAACTAGTGATCCAGATACAACAGTTGCTTGAGGATGCCTCTGAGATAAAACAGGCAAGAAAGTTACTGATTCTCGTTTTAGGAGCTTCTTGAGTTCTTCTGCAAGCAATGCCAGGGGATGCTCGTTTGACATATCAACTCTTTCAACAACTTGCACTGTCTGCAGAAAGTAAACAGGTTCCTTAAATTTAAAAAATTGGCACAAAATGGACTGCAAAAAAAAGGACATGTTCTATCAAGTAGTTTGCAATTTAAAAAGATGGAAATAAAAAGCAGATGTTCTCACACACATTCAAATCACATAGCAGAATCAAGAAGACATAAAACAGTTCTAGGAACACAATAGATTCCAAATTCTAGAATATATATTTAAAGCTTAGGACAAATTCAATCAAAATATGAATATGTAATTAAGTCATGCTTAAAAGAAATTCACTTTAGAATGTATATAATCATTAACAATGAACAGGAAGCTTTACGAGTTGTCTATCATTTCAGTCAAGTGTGTGGAATAATACGCAGTTACCAAATTTGGATTTCAATAAAGATAGAAATTAAAAGAACAATATGTATTCAAACATATTTGCAAATTACTACTCACCCTTGAAAATGCATTCTTAATTGATGATGATATATATATCTCTATCTGATCACGATCACTAATTGGCAGGGACTGTGAGGTCTGCAGGAAAATAGTAAAGAAACTTTAATAACTGAAATTTATAGCCTACCATAGTATTTTATACAAAACTATCAATCCAAATGTGAAAGATGTCAAAGAAAAAGATTACACACAGTTTCTGGTTCTTCCAGTAGAAGCCTCCTGGTAATCATTGCAGCTGCTACAATCTTTTCCATAGCAGCTGAACCCTGAAAAGTATGTGAGAAGTTTTGTAAAACAAAATTAAAGGTGCAACCCAAGATATTATAATTATTTGATTAAAAATTAAAAACAAAGCATTTGGAGAGAAAAGGAGAGGGGAAAAGACTTCAAAAGTATGTTTTAAAAGGGAAAACACAGAAAAACATATCAAAGTGTCTGATCCAGTACTTCCAAACAACCTAATAAGTTGAACAAACCTCGTTGAAGTGCGTATGGTAATCTCCAAGGTGCTTGTCCGTCCATCTCTGAATTGGTGTTAAGAAAGACTGTAAGAAAGATAGATCCCGTTCACCCTCAACCTTGGAACGCAAGCTTTTCAAGTGCAACCTCTCTTGTTGGCCTCGTTGTTCCATTAGTGGTATTTTATTTAATTGCTCAAGTGCATGCAATAAAATCCCATGCTCCCTTGTGATAACATACTGTATCCCCATAATAAAGTAAAGAAATTTAACAATTAATAATGATTGAAGAAAGGGTTGTGTCCCATTATTCAACAAATATTAATTAGTCAAATAGTACACTAATGCAAAAGGAAATAAAGAAAACAGCCAAACAGCAATGGAAAATACACTGAATGCCGTATAATCAATATATATCCCAATGAGTGGAATTTTAACAATGCAACATTAATCTTGATACCATCAAACAAAAGACTTCTTTGTCTGGATTAAATAAAGTCAATGAAAGAGTCGTATGCATATTAGAAATTAAAGAGGTAAACATCCAAAAGAAAATAGGTTAATAATAGTATGTGCTAAATGTTTGGTTGAAATATAAAGCAGCTTATAAACATTCTGAAGTTCACTATTTTCATGCTCATTTTAAATCTGTTGAGAAGAAATCAAATTTGATAATCATGTCAGTGTCAAGCATTTTAGTAATTAATTAGGATAAGGATACATGGATTCACCCATATGTCTCACTTTTCTCAGTATTCAACAAAACTTTTTGGCACCATCCATAGGGATTACTACCTCATCCATTAGTCAAGAAGAATAAGAATTCATTCTCAATGTCCCTAATGGTGTTCATCTACAGGAGTAGATTAGGGTCTAAAGCAAAAGTCAAACTGCTTACATTTCAGAAGAGAAAATAGAGAAAGACAAATTAGGTGAAATGAAACATTTGTATATATATAGTGAAATGTGAAAGAAAAACACAGAAAAACAAGGCCACAAAGTGCTAGTAAAGATTAGTCCTACATGAGAAACACATGTGTGTTGTTCAAGGTTTTTTGTAAATACAAAGAAGTTGAGGCAGTCCACTATAGTAGTCCAACTATAAATTGATTGTGATTCTTAAAAAACAACATTAAAAAAATGTGATGGCTATTACCTGACGAAACAAAACCCATGCATAGCAAGTGTGATGGATTGTCTCTGTGATTCCTAAAACTCTCCATGTTGACTTTAAAAGTTCAAGAATTTCCTCCACTTCCTAGAAATTCGACAGAACACGGATCACAATTTAGAATCCACAAAAGTGATACAGTCCAATTTCTACTCAAATAAGAGTTTCTTTACAATTGTTTCTTCTTAATAAAATAGAATTCAGTTTTAACGACAGATTTCAAGTAAATATGTCCACAAGAACCCTCTGATTCTTTTCCCATCACATTTACAAAAGTTATACACATCGCTTGCACAGCCCATGTACTCAGGAACCAAAGACCATATCACAATTCACTTGTTAAAGCCTTAATATTCAGCAAATAAACAAATAAAAACAGAATTAGCAATAACAATTTAAAGATGTAATGGCTCAATTTTCGCTATAATAGCCTTGGAAAGTAGAAGACACCAACCTCTGTCAGTTTTCCTTCATCTAGCATGTCAAACACACTTAAAAGTAACTTCTCATATAGTCTCACATTTAAGTGGTAACCGTCTGACCAATGACATATTTCACCAGTTAAGTCACCCCGAGCTGGACGCTCAGCCAGGGGAATGGCAATCTCTCTAAGGGATCTCAAACATTCTGTCCTTTGAATTTCACCACTGGAAGAGGGGAGAAACTTCAAAAAATAAAATGAAAATCATATTAGTCACAGTCAATATAACACAAAGGTAAGCCAATTCTTATGACTTAATTCCAACAGAGGATAGGTAAAAAAATGAACATCGAAATGGAGAATCACACACCTCTGCTTCTTCAATCTTGGCTAAGAGAATCCTCAACTCATTTGTCTTGCGTCCAGATTCACCAAATCCAACAGCAGGGTGATTAACAAGCCCCTCCTCCAAAACTTTTAACTGAACGGCACAAATTTGGAAATGTTCAACAACGACAAAAAAAGCTATAGACTGGCATCCTCATCTCTCCATCAACATATTAACAAGCTAATAGAGTATATGAATGAAAGAGCGCAGAGAAAATTCTATAATGGATCTTACTACCTGCCGCTTTTGCCAACGTATAAAAGCCTTCTTATCAGAAAATTCTGAACGTGAAATACAGCAAAGCAACTCCAAAGGAACCAATAGAGTATCCATCCTTTTCCCCGCCTTTCCCACAAGAGCATTTAGCAAGCCTTGTCTTGTTCTAATATCCATTGACTCGGATATCTGCATCCAAATATTATCTATAAATATCAGTGCAGGATGCAGAAAATGTAAGCAAATACAAATTTAAGAATTTCTTGATTTTCAGGGTTTGCAAATATTAGCTGTGTCATTCAATAGATTAGCTGGAAGATAGCCCTAGTAGTAGGGCTAGAGATAGAAGGAGACCAAGAAAAACTATATGCAAAACTATTATGAAGGATTTAAAGCTCAACAATTTGTCCTAAGACTTCATTCAGAGAACATTATGTATCCAATCCAACCACCCCTGGTAGGAAAAGGCTTGGTTACTATATAGTTTTGAATATAAATTCGTAGCAAAGAGCCCATGCTTACGAGTATGAGTCCAAAATAAGAACTAGACAGAATCCACAATGCATATTGAACTGATCACGGATTCAAAACCCACCAAATTCAAAAGAGCCTTAGAGCAAAGAGCCCAAAGTCCCTTTAGCTACTAAAACAAAAGTAGCAACACCAAAAACAATAAGCTCTTATTTATCACCCTATGATATTAATTTTTTATAACAACCGACAAGCTTCCAAAGTCCATCACAGTACAAGCCAATACAACCTCTAAACCATCTCCCTTAGCAAAAAAAGGAAGCCACAATGTTAAAAAGGTTTTAAAAAATTATCATATTCATTAGAAGAAAGCCCTTGCACACTATAAGAGTACACTTGAAATCTGTTGCAAAATAAAACATTAATAAGAAACATAATGGCAGAAAAAAATCAATGGAAGGACCAAAGGATCAAAGCATAAGTAAATGGAACATATGCCCCTATATACCTCCATTTGAACACGCATCGTTTCCAGCAAGCCAACTAATCCAGGAGCACTCTGAGACTGGGATACAACACTTCCACTTTTGCTGCGCCCAAGCTTCCTAATCAAGCTGGATTTTTTCTCTTTCTTTTTTTCTTTAGATGGGACAATCAGACCCCTGATGAACAAGAAACACATCAAAGAGTTCACATATATATAAATCTTTCACAAGAAGAAATCCCCTCAAATTAAACATATATTGGCAACAGACCCTGTGGCTCCAGCACAAGCCAAGAGAACCTCGTACGCAGTTTCACGAAGATCATCATCTGATATACCTGGAATCGGTAAAAACAGAAATTAGGAAATTCATGATAGCTTTCATTTGAACCTTTCAAATCAAAATTTGAGGCATAAAACATCAATATATTATCTCTTACTTAGTATTTTCAACAAAAGAAGAAATTATTAGGATAGTACGAAGGATGAGAAGTACAAAGAATGGGGATAAAATGTCCTGCTAGAGCTACAAAATAAAATACACAAATCCATCATCCCAAAAGAGACCTCCACCATCTATGGATATCTATTATAGAAACACCCCCTAACCCTAAAACAACCATGGGCTGACACCAGATAGAAGTCAAGAAAACTATTCTGTGACAACAAAATCAGAAGGGAGAAATTTCCGGTTAACTGTTTTTGACCCATGCAGAGGCACAAGGGCAATCAGAGAAATGTCAGATTCCTTCTCTATACCGGTTTCCACCTTTGCAGTGACTTCAATGACTCAACAATCAACAAATGGTGACTTCCCGCATGAGATTTTACCTTACAATTGTTAACACTGTTTGCTCATTCAATTTTCTTAATCATATGAATCCTTATTTCACATATTTTAAATTGAAATATTATTCATCTGAGAATATTCACACAGCTTAGGAGTTGTGAGGATGAAAGAACATATCCAACAGATAAGATTTCTAGAGCAATCACCTGTGGAGAAGGAAGGCAATTTCACTGCAAGATCTGAAGCATCATTAAGAGTCCGTTTAGCCCTGAAGCCTTCAACGACTGAAACATCATCATCATCCTCAAAGTCTTCAATGTCATCCACAGTTAGCTCCTTTGTAGTGTCAAAAGACTCCGATCTCGATACATTAGATGCAATTGGGGATGGTGGAAAAACAGGAGGAGTGGAAACTGCAACATGAAACACTGCAGGAACAGGAGCAGTTGGTGGCGGCCTTCTGGGAGGTGAACCTGAAGACTCAGGATCAGTGACCAAATAAAATTCACCGACTGAACCTGTATCACTCTGTTAAAGCCAGGAACATTTACAATCCAAACATGATCCCCAAACAATTAAGCAAAAGCTTTGAATGAAATGTGAGGAAATCAAAACTTATAAAGCATGTCATGACAGTAAAGAAAATAGGTCAGTTGTTTTAAAGATGCATCATATTCCTCCGCAAGTATTATATAAAAGAGTAGAGTTGGCAGACTAGTCATTGCGTGTTTAAAATGGCAAAATGCAGCAATGACACATAAATATAGGAAGAAACTAAGAATGACTTTAGTATAAAATTGTAATTAAGAAGTGCACAAGCCATATCAGTACTTCATTTATAATATCAATACTTAAATGTATAAATGGCCCTAAATACACAATTTAAAAAATAAATAAAAACATCAAAAAGGCCATAACATAACATACCATTTGTGGTAACCCAGTATGATCATGATAATCTCTAATTGCTTCTGAAAGTTCAAGCATTGTACCTGCATTGAAGGAATTTAACATTAAGACAAGGAAAAAAAAAAGAGAGGATGATAACTAATAAGCAAGAAAGACCGAATTCAACTAACTCTTTTTTGCACAGTTGAGGACATAATCAACACTGACTTGATCTAGATCCACATCATCCAGTGTAACTGCACCAGGTGGCATTACAACTTTCTTGATTAAGCTCCCTGAAAGTATAAAATCAAGAAGAACTCTTCTGTCCCTCCTGTATCTCTGGAGAAGCTCTATGGCATTCTCTCTGCAACTCATCAAATCACCACAAGTAAGGGTCCCATCACATGATAAAGTAATGAAGGAACAAAGAGGCACTTACTCTTCCATTGCTGATAAAGATACAACTATATTGAACTCCGACCAACTTCAACAATTGTACTATTTCTCCAACACAGAGCTGAAAACAATTATAACACTGAATGTTACAAGATAATATGAAGCATACAAAATCAAAACTGGAAAACTAAAATCCCACACTCCCACTATAAATCAAGACCATTCCAACAAAACAAGTTGCAGAAGAAAACTGATATTAAGCAAAATACGAGGTCAGATTCGACCCAGTTCAGACTGTTCAAGCATTTTATAAAAAATAAAGTGAAAAGCAAGAACTTTCAACCAAAAAACAAAAACCCAAGTTGAATTTTCGTGTGGGGTGGTGAACCACGTGACAAGAACACGTTTTGATTTTGAAACAGTGGTTGCCCTTTCTTTCCAAGTGAAGCAAAGAGAGGGGTACCTGAATGGATCTTCAAAAATGCGGATAATGGAGAAGAGAGAAAGGAGAAAAGTCAAAATGGGCATGTGAATTGGATGCAAAAATTGAAGTTTTCTTGTCGCTTGAGCTGAGCTTTGAGGACTCTTGAGAGTGAGAGCAGAGCGAACTAACCTCAGCTCTCAAGAAATCGGAACAATTCTGTGTTTGAATTCCAAATTTCAGTATGGATCCAAAGTTCTATTTTTTGTTTTCAGAAAAGCAAATTTTTTTATGTCATATATGCTTGTTCTTTTTATTTTTATTATATTATTATATATTTTTAACCTCTTACAATAGTATTATTTGGTTTTGCATAAAAATTGTTTGACACCGAAAAACACTTACTTATTATAATAATATAATAATATTTTAAATTAAAATGAAATAAATATAAATAAAATATTAATTTATTAAGTTTAGGGTTTATGATTATTTTATTATATAGGTGCCAAAAGTAGGATTAAGCTAGACCCCACCCCACCTGCATGTTATTCTACAAATAAAAAAAATCAACACTAACCTCTATACTGAGGCCCAATGTTGACTCTACTAATCTAAAACTCCTCTCTTTTCTTCTGGAACTTCAACTTGGATGACGCTATTGGATTCCGGAGGGTATACAAATGGAAGATTTGGTACCATTGAATCTTGAGTTAAGCTTATATTAGATATCACTTTCAATCCAAAATCTTGAGACAATTTTCTTCTTATTGTTTAACTTTCTTATCTTTACTAAATATGGAGATTCAAACTCACACTTGGACTTGGATTTATTAAGTGCATATACAATCCAATACCCATAAGACGATCTCATTATATGAGTTTATATATTTTGATGATAACAAATATTATAAAGTGTGTTATGATATAACAAATCTCACTCATGTACAGTATGAATTAAGACAAAAACAATAAAGTTGATGAGCAAGACTCACTAGACGAGCAAGACTCATTAAACGATACAATAACAAAAAAAGGATGTTAGACGAAACAATGACACATGTTCACAACAAAAGATCTTAAGATGATTCAACATTCGTGTCTATTCTTCAAGTGACCAATATATTAAAAGAGAACATTGGGAATAAAGAAGTTATGCATATAAAAACATCATATGAAAAAACGCATATTAGACGAAGTTCTGGGTAGACAAAAGACGTATCAAACAAAGTTCATAAAAAACCTCATCAGATGGTGGATTAGACCATACAATTGAGAAAGATCACATCATATGATCCAAGTGTTGATAAACTTATTAAAATATTATGAGACGAAGCCCTTAGACAACACAAGGCAAACACACATGTTTAAAAGTATTAGAGGCACATTGGAGATTGCATAGTCAAACGATACAAGCATCTTCAACGCGACAAGTGTCCATATTAACTTTCTTATTATTTGAATGATTTATTTGAATGATTTATGACACTACCTATTCAATTGTAAATCTTATTTGATATTCTTGAATTATATTTTTCAAATAAGATTATTTTAGAAAGAATTTGAATAAATAGTATTTTACTATAAAATCTTTGAAAAATAGAGCATGGATATTTTCTACATCAAAAAGTTTTTTTAAACATGTTGTGGAATAATATTCAAGTTAAAAGTAATTATGCTACAATGTTCTCATCTAATACTAACATGGAAAGAAATTGAAAGATAAAATATAATAAAGAAGAAAGTCTTAATAAATCACAAGTATTCTAAGATATTGTTTAATATTTATTTTGTTCCGGATATTGTCAAAGTAATTAAAGATGTGTACAGAGATAATTACACTTTATACTTGTGACAATCATTCACACTTTATATTCTGTCTACATGAAGTATTAAAAATGTAAAATTACACTTAGTTTTGCAATTATAATAGATTACTCTAAAGTTTTACTCTAAAATCATTTACACTCCAAAGTTTTACAATCAGATTACTCTATAGATTATAATAGATGTTTTCTTACTAAAACTTAATGAAATATACTGAAGTCATGAATTTTCATATAAATAAGAAAAATATTTCTATAATATTTACTTTAAAAGTTATAGTTAAAGTGTTTTTCAATTAAGTGACGTTATAAAAAAAATCTACATACTACGTATATGATTAAACTAAAAAGCTTGTATAAATTTACTTTTAATATGCAAATATAATAATAATAAAAACTTGTATTCATCTTCAAGCAATAATTAAGACACCAGTATAGAATTTACAATATCATAAAATCAAAATCCAGCGTCTGAATCCGTTGAACAATTTCCACATAACAATTGACAACATGAATAACACTTCAATCCTTGCGCAACTATCTGGATATGTTAAAAGGGTCAGCAAAATTTTCAACTCCCCATGATGTGAGCAAGCATCTCTGAGCTCCATTGGATATTCATGTTGCAATCACAAGCTCAGCAAATCCAATCAGTTTAAGGATGTGCCATGAAGACAACTGAGACTATGCCATAGTCTAAACATATTAGGCTCCAACTTCAGCTCCATCATTGAGCTTGAGAGTCATTTTTATGTTCATTGCTGCTAACTCTGCAGCCAAATATCTAAATACATAGGGCATGGCGACAGTCTCCATGCCTTTACTCGTTTGGCAAGCATGACAAGAAACCTTTTTTGCAGCTCTTCCAGGGGGTAGCCTTCCAGGGGGTAGCCCTCCAATCTGGCGCACTGGTCTCTTTTGAGGCTGGATGAATGTTGTTGAAAGCATGCTTCCACAAAGAGAACATACATCAGCAATGTGATAATCAGAACAGGTGTGCAGCCTATCATGCAGAAGATATGCAGCTCCGTGTGCAAGCAGAGAGTCACGTTCCATTTCACCAAATCGAATTCCTCCACCGCGCTTCCGCCCTTTTATTGGCTGCCGGGTGACTTGATCAATTGTGCCGGTAGATCGAACCTGTAATATGGAAAAAGCACTTGGCATTAAACATTTGTTGTTATTGTTTAGTTTGGGGCTGTAGGAACTTAACCCTTTATTGAAACAAGAATGTACTCGTCAGCAAGATTCAAGATTGAAACTATAATTTATTGTAAATGTCTCTGAAGTAGTTGTCAGCGGAAAGCAATTCAAAAGAACAAATGCAGTTTATCAAAACCACTCTGATAAAAAGCCTGACATTTTGAATGTGATATATAAAAACACAGAAAATATGGAGAAATATCATTTTGGTGCTGATTTTATAGGAAGTAAAAGCAGTGAATTTGATCACCTGAAATTTGTCTGAAACCATGTGACGCAGCCGCTGATAATAAACAGGCCCAATAAATATTTCGCATGTTAGTTCTGTTCCATAAACACCACTGTATAGAACCTCCAAACCGTGATAATTAAATCCCTTTTCTTTTAGCAGGACACCAAGATCATCAACAAGTGAACCTGATTTTGAATCAGACCCCTCACCGTCTTTCTTCGTTGAACTTCGAAATGGAGTTGCATCTACAAACTCTCCACGCAAGGAACCTCCCTGCAAGAAGAAATTATCATGAATCATGCATGCCTTCAGAAGTGAGACTGATACGGCACAATTAAGATACAAAACCAAAGAAATTGATATAATATTAACATAAAAATACAAATAGTAATTAGAATAAACATATCAAGTTTTCTAAATCATTATTAGTCACTGAACATACAATAGATACTGTAATATATATAAATATAGTACAATCCCACTTGTATTGGTACAAAATTTTAATAAATAATTTAAACTTGAAAGATGATTCATGAACACTACTAATACAGCAACCATTTTTGTTTGTACAAATATGGTGCTTCGTGTTACTAATATAATTGGTAAAAAGTGAAGACAAATCTAAACAACGATCCTCAAATAATTAAGGGAACCACGTATCTTTGTCTTCCACCAAACGTAGTGATGAATTTTGGTTAGTGGGTACAAGTATTTTTTGTATGTACAAGTATAGTGCTTCAAGTTACTAACATAATTGGTAAAAAGTGAGGACAAACCTAAACAACGATCCTCAGAAAAATAATCAAGGGAACCACATATCTTTGTCTTCCACCAGCCATAGTGATGAATTTTGGATAGTGGGTACTGGTCAACATCGAAATTGCTCTAGCTGGATAGCAGGGTGACTACTATTTTTTACATGTCATGATACAAACTAAACAGTACCTTTGTTCCTATATAATAATCGTTCAAGGTTCTTTCACCTAAACCAAGAAAAACATTTAATTCTTCTATTTTTAATGAAATGTTATACTCCTTTCAGTTTTCTCTTTCCAACAAATTTTCAAAGCATAATAAAAATAGAAATAAGGGTATCATTAGAAGAAGAAAAGTTGTTTTATCTAGAAATTGTAAATTTGCCATAAAAACAAACACCCTAAATTAAAGAAATTTATAATAAATAATTCAAGAACATAGCAATGAAATCAGAAGAAAAAGAAAGATGGTGGTGAAATTAATAGAAAAGAAGCACAAGAAATTAGATAGCAACTAGAAGAATGTGAACAGGGAAGTCTGACAGAAGAAGAAAGAACAAAAGCAGGTGAAAAAAGTCTTATAGGCTGTGAAATAACAGAGGTCAGAACATAACTACTGTGTTTCAGGGGTAAGAATTAATTAATGAACGCTACTATGGTCTGAGAAAAGCCACTATTTTGACCGCAATCAATGGCTGCTACTGAAGCTACCCACAGATAGAGTCCAATAGCAGTCGAGGGGCACTCCACTTCGCTAGTGCACTTATATGATAATCTTTATTGATAAGGCGGCTTTTGTAATATGATGTTTTTACACATTTTTTCGTAGTAGTACCTTAGCAGCAACTGATTCCAAAAGCATAGCAATTGTCATCCTGGAAGGAAATGCATGAGGATTGATGATGAGATCTGGGCGCATGCCAGTATTTCCAGAAAATGGCATATCAACGTCTGGCCACAACTGAGAGCAAACACCTTTCTGTCCATGTCTACTGCTAAATTTGTCCCCAATAACAGGGTTCCGAGGATGTCGAAAGCGTATGTTAACCTGCTCCAATAATTACAAGCATATATTATATACATCAGCAGATGAAAGTGAATAATCCAACAAAGAACTACAAGATCAGTAAAAAAATACATAAACTGACTAATCAAATCAAATTATACTGAATATATGGTAATCTAGCTTGAGTTTATGTTTCCATTGCTAATAACATATCTCTTGTAATAACATTCAGGTTAGAAATGCAGAATTATGCAGTCTAACAGAAAATATAAAAAAAAAAATTATCAAGGATGCATAAAAATTATAAACTTCAACTACAAATAAAATATTCTGTTGTCACATAAACATTTCAAATTTAGGAATACAATTATCGTCTTATGAATTATAAAAAAATAAAAAGGAAACTACAATAGCATCCTTCAAGTATATAACAATAGGGTGGCAGCAAGTAAAAAAAGAGTAATCAGCACAATACACCTCTCAGTTCCTTGACCATCCAAAATAGAAAAGAACGAAACAAAAACCTGAATGGAGCACCATATACTGTTCTTTTTTAAATAGAAACACAAGTTCACTAAATAAAGAGCGAAAATTATAATGAGCTTTCTTGATTCACCTTCTGAATGTGCTTCTTGTTTTTTACATCCACAGCAACATAATCAACATAAACAGCTTCAGAACCCTTTCTTTTGTAGGTCTGTGTGGAACTTGTGACTTCATTATAAATGCTACAATAGGGTTCATCTGGTCGTATCATCTGAAAGTCATAAAATAAGTTTTAACATGACAAAATTGAAGTCAAGAGAAAAGAGACAGATCGGCAAAGGCATAATACCTGACCAACATGTGGAAGTCCATCTGAATCAATCGAGGGACAACCTAATTTCTCTACATTACTTTTTCTGAATATTCTCGAAGATCTGTCTGACTTCCCTCTTTGTTCAGTTAAGTCAATAGTTTCCGTCTGCCAAAAACAGTCATAAAAAGAAAGTTTGGCATCTTGCAGAAACACAAATTAACAACAAAAGAAGCAAATATAAGCAGACCATGAGAACATCAGAAAAGAGTAAAAAGGATGTCAAATATAAAACATTGTTGAATATGTAAATAATCTATTTCAGTTTGCTGTCCAGGTTCATTGTACATATGATATGATTAAGATTAAATGTATATCTATATATCAAATAGGAAAACTAGGCCCTGTAAATTCATCACTACGTTAATACATGACTAGTTCTACATAGAGTGCATTATGTTTCTTTTCACACTCTCTAACATAAATACCTCATGATAATAAATGAAAAACAAGGACAGATATACGACTAAGAGACTAACAGTCATTACAACAAAACAGTGCTTTGCACAAAATCCAACTTCCTAGAGTACAAAGGCAAGGTTTTGTTTCAGTACATGGCTACATCGAGTGTGAAAGAAACATGTTGGAAGGGGGATAAGCCTTGCAAATAGAAAACATAGAGCAACAATATAGATTGAGAGAAAACTGCTAAAACTTTAACATGAAACAAATAGTATTTCAATATGAAGTAACATACAAAATTAATTATGATTCATTATATCAAGAACATAATCAGATGCGGCAGTCTCTGACCTGATATATTTGTCCATGAAACATTCCACGTTCCACTGAAGATTTATTTAGAATCATGGCATCCTCCATATCATATCTGTAATTAGTTAACAAAGATATTGTTAATATCACAGGAAGATTGAAGCTACAGTTGGTTTGCATTAAAGCACTTACCCTGTATAAGCCAGAACTGCAACTATAGCATTTGTGCCTGTCGGAAATTCATCAATGTTGTATTTAGTATATGTACTTGTGCGTACAATGGGAGTCTGAGGAGTCTGGAAATACGCCAAAATATTTAAGTTTATAACAATCTAATGAGAATCAAGTACAAATAATAACATTATATTAAATGCAGTGGATATAATTTGGAAACCGATAGTTATGATTAGGCAAAGATAACTATATATCACACACATGCAAGCGATCTAATTACATATCACATACTTCGAGACCAATTACTTTGGTTCCCACATCACATACAAAGATTAAATTGCAACATAGCATAGCTGCAATTTCAACAAGCTGATTTGAACAAACCTGAAGATGATACAACTTCTGATCTGCACGATGTTGAATAGTTTGTGAAGAGAATGCCATCGTTTGCTTTGCCATCTGCATCATAACCCAGAGTAAAAAAAATTGTATCTTAGGTAGATTTAGATACCATGGCAAGTACAAAAGATTATAGAACCTGGCACTGGTACATATTTCGTGGACTCTGATTATGATCTGACCACGGGGTGAGATTTGCAACTACACTAAGCATTTCAGTGGGGTGGATTTCTTCATGAGTTGCAGGAAATGAACTTTTTCTTCCACCATCTCCTCCATCAAGACATCTAATTTCCATAAAAACCTGTTAAAAATATATACAGCACAATTAAAATTTGGCAAATCCTCAGTTGAAAGCACTAATCTGTGATGATGTTTTTTTAGAATAGCTCCAAATCATACAATATACTAAAGAAAAAAGTATAATGACCTGCTCAAATGGCCCAATGAGTTCGACGCTTTCACTTCCATTGGAAGGAATTGATATATTTTTTACTGGTCGGACAAATCTTGAAGGGGATGTGAACAGATATAAGCCAGGATAGGCTCCACCCATGCTCAAAGGAACATATCCCACTTCCATATCACCAGGAATCTGTGCCACGTTAGTTTTAAGTCAATACCAATAAATATTTAACTAAGGAAGCAAGGACATTTTGACCGAAAACGAACCACTGAAGCAGATGAGACTTTTAATTCTCGTATGTAAGCCACAACTTTCTCCACTTCACTGGATGCTATACAACCAACTACACAACCATCTAAGAGAACAGTGAGAGCTTCAGGTGGACCAGGAAGAAATATCTTTGGCAATGATGATGTCATCCCAACCTCCATTAAAATATCTCGGATGGACTTTTGTATTTTAAAATAATCTTTAATGTTTCCTTGAGAATCAAAAAATGATGTTATCCCTGAAATACAGAAGTGGAATAAAAAAGTTAACTACAATGATTAGATTGTGAATTAATGAACAATGAATCTTCTTGCTAATGCAAAAATGCCACTAATGAAGGTTGTGAATAATATTAAATATTTTATCAGACACAAATTAATAGTAGTGTTCTAGTTTGATAGCTAGAAATAGTAAACATTTAGACCATGCTATATTAGATTGAGGATTTTAATTGCACCGCTCTTCTGGCCAACTTAAACCAAAAGTTCCAACCAAGTCACTCGAACTGCGGACTACTTAGCCAAAATTTTAATTTGGACTCACCCATGCCAGTATCATGAACAACGCAATACTATATTTGAGAAATATAATTGCTAATTGTCGTCCATTTTGTTGCTGCTCCTCCTCCATCTATTGTTCATTTAGTGCAATCCATTATATCATTCCAGAGGGTGATGTCCATGTTATTTTGAAATGCAATTAAAAATTCTTTAAGTGTATGTTAAAGAAATCAGTAACCTCAAAAACAAATTCACATACCCTAATAGTTCACACCAAGTGCATGCTGGAAATGTATTTGTAGAATTGATTTGAATTAATGTGATTTACAGAATCGGTTATAAGTAAATTGAGAGTTTTGTTCGGAAACGAAATGTTAAAAAAAATTGATTGATACACAACGTCATTCGAAAACTTGCAATACAAATTGATTTTGTAAGTGCAATTACAAAATGGGTGTTGATGTCCATTCCATAAATATATTTTTATGTAGAAGTCTTTGTATTGTAATGAATTCATTACAGGCTTAAATATATTTTTAACCCCTATAAAATTTCCTTTGTTTTTAATCTCTCTAAAATAATGTCTAGTTGTATTGTGATATAAGTCAGCAAGTCTTTATTTTTTTATAAATATAAATGTTATTTATCCATCTAAAATGAATGTTAGGTATCAAAATTAGTTATTTCAAATTTCTGAAGGATGAAAAAGAAAACAAAAATATTTTACATGGATTACAACCAAAATTCATGCATTTTATACGAAATAAAAAGAATAATTTTCAATTTTAGAGTACTAAACACAAAGACCAAAATAAAAAACACGTTCATTTTATAGAGATCAAAAAATGCTAAGCCTTCATTATTATATTAATATTAATTAACTATCTAAACTTTAGCATCTAGGTTTGCAATATTTTGTTAAACAAAATTAGATAGCTAGGTGTACAGAAAAAATCACAATTAACATATTTAGCAATATATTTCTAGGTCAACACTATTATATAGCTGCATTAAAGATGGTAACTGACATGACACTATTGAGCATAAGGACACAAAAGCCTTGTGATCAAAATCACGAAGCTGTTATTCACACTTCTGTTGAGATCAACTGTGATAGAAAACACATCGAAAAGGAAGAGTATACATGAGTTTAAATAAAATGAAATCATGCATCTATGTTTGAAATCAAGCCATGTGAAAGCACGAGAGTATACATGTAATATCAGTACATGATCGGGAAGTTACAATTACAAAACAGGAGTTTTTAATAACCAAGCCTTATTTTATATTTTTCCCTAAAATAAATTGAAAGCTAATATGCATGTCTCTAAAAATCTAGTTTAGGGGACCCATTTCACTTTGTTTAAAGAGGCAACTACAGACTGAAAAAAGGCAATTTACAATCTCATCAAATTACTAATAAAGGCAGTCAAAGAATGTGTAGTATTTAAGAGAGAAGAAAACAGAGGAAGATAACTGAATCAGAAAAAATAGGAAAATCAGAGTAGTAACTTACTACAAGTGCGAGTCATATGATTCAACAATCCACAAGGCTCTCCATCAGGTGTGTGAACAGGGCAAAGAAAGCCCCAAGATCTATTTATATAAATAAATAAACATAAAAAGTTACATAAAAACATATATATGGAAGTATATTATAAAAAATCACAATCTGTTGATTATGTAAAAAGTACTAACTCAGGTAATAGCTTCCGAACAGTTGTTGTACGGAGTCCAGCAAATGAGGCCCCTCTATGAACAGCACGAAAATGTGACATAAATCGTAAAAAGTTTAGCCTTTCAGCCTGAACTGTATAACCTGCCCTCTGATTCAGCCAAAAAATAGGCTATGAATAACTTGTAAGGGAACAAGCTAACAAAACAAGATATTTAAATCAAATAGGAAAGTAGTCTCACCATAATTAGCATCATATTTCATTGATATAGTGTACTCAATCTCAAAATATATTTTGGCTCAATTACAGGAAACACCTATTAACTATAGGCATTTTCAGAAATCTTCTGGTTCAAAACTCAATACCCAACTCATTTACCTAGACAACAGCATGTATTGACACCGAATAGAAGGCTTATGCAGTAAACCCCAACAAAAGGGGCTAAACTGCACTACATTTCATGATTTGGTACAGGAGTCTGTTAACTTCAAAATTGTTAGAATAGTTCATATTATTTTTGAAGCAAAAGTTATTGTGTTGTACCTATATGTAACCTAGGGTCCTAAGGGTGAACTTTATTTTCTATTTTTGTCTGTCTGTACTTGTTCTCATATCTATATGTATATGAATATGAATCTAAAGAGAGATCTAAGTTAAAGTCTCTTGAGAACCTCTTCTCATACATTTTTCTCATGTTGGTATCAAAATAAGTCAACACTGCTTTGCCTTTTGTTGTCCAGCAAAAAAAAAAACATCTTCCACCACCGTTGGCCACCATCTACCACCACCAGCAAGCACCAGATTTGAAAGCAAAACCTGATTGATCCAGAGGCAAATTCCTCCTCAAACGCCGCAATGCACAACTTCTTTGTGCAGCTCACCCAAACGTAAATCATTCACCCGTCACCTTCCCGTTATCGGAACACTATCACACCACCTTTACTAAATTCAACGGCTTCTCTTGTCCCGATTTCAACCACTTTTTTCATCCTTCCACTACAGTTGGAGTACAAGTCATGCGCCTTTGAACTTATTTCTTTAAATCATTTAACTAAGTCATTAAATTGTTCAATAACCTTTGATGCCAATTCATTTGTCACACAAAAGAATGGTCCAAGTCAATTGATTAGGGGAAGATATGAATCCAGAGGACTATGCTATTTTAGAACCAAATTATCTATCTTGTCTTGCATTCCAATCTCCTAAACCTTTACATAATCACTTGGTTCATCCACACTTCCGAAAATTAAAACAAAATGGTTCGTGAACTTAGGAAACTTCAACTCCTAGAGTGTGTTGTGTCAATTAAGTAATCAAATTAAATCCTCTTTTCTCAAACGAAATGAATCAAGATTAGTGTTCTTGATATCGGATAACGGATCATATCGGATAACCTAATTTTAAGTAAGTTTCGAACTCTAAATTAGGTTTAACAGCTCATGTAGCAGCAGCACATTCAAATTTTATTTGAATAATTAGGATTTTAGGATTTTATTAGTTAAAAGTTGAAATGGGCCAAAGGCCCAAACTTAATTTAAGTAGGTTTTGAACTTTTAATTAGGTTTAATAGCTGATGCACCTACAGCACATTCAAATTTTATTTGAATAATTAGGGTTTTAGGGTTTTATTAGTTAAAAGTTGCAATGGGCCAAAGGCTCAAACTTAACATATGTAGGTTTTGAACTCTTAATTAGGTTTAATAGCTGATGCAAATGCAACACATTCAAATTTTATTTAATAATTAGGGTTTTAGGGTTTTATTAGTTAAAAGTTGGAATGGGCCAAAGGCCCAAACTTATTAGGGTTTTTCAAAATTAAGATTTTAGGATTTTATTAGTTAAAATTTGAAATGGGCCAAAGGCCCAAACTTAATTTACCTAGGTTTTGAACTTTTAATTAGGTTTAATAGCTGATGCACCTACGGCACATTAAAATTTTATTTGAATAATTAGGGTTTTACGGTTTTATTAGTTAAAAGTTGGAATGGGCCAAAGGCCCAAACTTAACTTAAGTAGGTTTTGAACTCTAAATTAGGTTTAATAGCTGATGCAAATGCAACACATTTAAATTTTATTTAATAATTAGGGTTTTAGGGTTTTATTAGTTAAAATTAGGTTTAGGTATTCTATCTTTTTCATGCGCCACTGGTCCCTTATTCTTCATTTTCCACCACCGTTGTTACAGTGTTTTTCTCCGCCTTTTTCGATATTTCCGTTTTCTGTTAGCATCCCGAGATGCCAAAAGCGGCCGCCATGGGAAAATCGCATGCCTTTTGTGATACACACAATTCGTTGTACAAACAATCTCTGTTCTCTTTCCTAATGAGGTTGAAGTGAACGATGGATGGACAATGGTGGCACAACCGTGTCAACTGACAGAAGCACAAATCACAGTAAGTGGTGCCCTACAACATAAGGACAAACTAGATGACGATGGACAACTCGACAGTGAATGCAATAGCACATGGAGGATAAGTCACCAACAGCAGACTAGGAGGTTGCAACATGAGGAAGTGAGGAACAGAGAATGTTGGGTTTTTCAATTTTGTTTGGGTTTGGTTTGAATTGTGGGTTGTATTACCCAACCCTTTTTAAAAAAATAAAACAATTGAAGTGGGCCTGGCCAAGTAAGAAGACTTGAGCGTACAAAAGAAAGAAAAAGATTAGGAATACTTAAGCCTTGACTAAGATCAGGTTGCGTGATGCAAAACTATTCTTCCTTCCTCAAGAAGACATCCAGGCAGCAACAGCATTTCCACCATGACCGATTTGCAGCACCATACCGTGTTGATTTACCACAGAAAATGGATTAACCAATGTCCTGTTGTAGCAGCCGATGACATGACCACAATCTACCATGGCCAATATTTGATAACATTGATACTAAATTGGGTTGGTTTGTATAAGGACATTAAGTTTATTATTAAATAATAGGAAATAAAAAATTTGAGAGAAAACAAAAATAAGAAATTAACAATTGACAGGTGGCAAATGCAAAATTATATACAATGGCATAATTTAACTAAGCACTGGAAAGTCAATACCTGTTGCAGATCTAGACCCGTTTGTGTAACCAATCTTCCAGTTTTCAACAAGTTTTCAACTGATGCACTGACTAGCTTTGCTGAATTTTTATCCATGATTTTCTTCACTTGAGCAACTGCAATGCCGGAGAAGTAAACAATAAAATGACAAAAAGTTATATATGATTAAAAACCATCAACTTAAGTCATACTACTATGCAGACTACAGAAAAAAGTTCCAAGATCATTCCGGACACAGTAAACTACTACAGCAACTAAGCATACTAACCAAAATGTAAAGCAGATGGAGCAAAACAGGAATACAAACAACAGCTAGAAATAATCAACAAATATCTACATACTGTCGCTGAAATCAAATTTATTGCTCTTTTTTTGGATCTCGTCCATAAGAAGCTTTTTCCCTTTTTGCAGCCAATCTTCCAGTTTTTCCTAAGATCAATAGTATGTAAATACAAGAAATCAACATTAAGTGATGGAAAGAAACGTGAACCAGAGCTTAGGATAAAGTAATGGAACTAAAAGCTGAAATGAACGTGAACTTTCAAGATATATTAGAACAATAGTGTCAACACGAGAATACAATGCCCCTTCTACATTAGTTGCAGGGTCAGGGTTAAGAGAATTAATAAAGGTTTCATGTAATGTTGTTGGGGTTTCATATGAATTTGACCAATTCAAAGAGGCACAACTGAACAGGAATTTCAGAAATTGACATTCATTCTATGCTAGAATTCAGAATCAATTTCCAAAAGCCAAATGGGACCAAATATAAACTGTAAGTGTATGCCATTAGGCCATTAAAATGAAAAAAATGTATACCTTGATATAAAGTGTAATCAGGTGGCCAGGGAGTAAAACCTCATGATTTTGCAAGGAATCAGGATTGTCTGGAACTGATGTCTGATCTATAAGCGAGAAAAGTTTCTGCAGCATGAAGCTAAAGCCAGAAAAAAAGGAGCACCCAAATACCACACACAATGTGAGAAAACAATACATAAATCATTACTAAAAGTATTTCTTGTCCAAAAGAATTAATCTGACTAATTTAAAATCATAACATAAATTAGAAGAGCAAGTAGCTAACATGAGAAGATTGAATTTGTCGAAATCATTATCCAGATGAACTAATATGCAATCCTTCAAAACAGCATCAGCCACCTAGAAAAAAAAAAACTTCAAAAAATTACTGGACCGATGTCTGGATTTTAATTTTTTAACCTTTTTATAAAAGTAAAAGATTTCTTTCAAGCAGAAGTGAGGGTGGGGTTCAAATACAAAAGTGAAAATTTGGTATTTCTGGACTTTCTCCCTCTACCTTCATACAATGTGTTAGAATCCTTAAATTCACATGGCCTCCCTTGGGAGATAAAATGTGTTATACCATATTAAATGTAAGTTGTATAAAACCTCATAGTAGTAGTGAGCAGTTATGGCAACACCCTGGGAGATAAAATGTGTTATACAATATTAAATGCAAGTTGTATAAACGTCGTAGTACTTTTGTTTAATGAACATAGGTTTCCTTATGCTAATCTTTTTTCTATCGGACCCAACTTTGTCAAAGATCTTAATTTGTATTTCAGTTTAAGTCTCACTCTTACACCACCTCAAAATTCTCCAACTTCTTCAACTATTACACTTGAGTCTAGCATTACATCGTTTAACACCATCGTCTTTTGAGACTCTGTCTGTTCCTAAATACAGTTAACCCATCATCTTCTGAGTCTATTTCTGTTTATAATACAACTCCAATAGTGAATACTCATCCTATGCAGACTAGATCTGAATTTGATATTCTTCAGTCCACAATTCATCTCTCATTGTTTCTCTCATGATGAACCTAAAAATGTTAAGTAAGCACTTGAGGATGCTAATTGGTTGGCTACAATGCAGCAGGAATATAATCCAGTTATGCAGAAAAATACATGGGACCTCTACCTCCTCATAGACAAGTTGTTGGTTGTAAGTGGGTTTTTAGAGTCAAAGAAAATGCAGATGGCTCTATAAATAATTATAAATCAAGGATGGTTGCTAAGGAGTTTCATCAAGTACATGACTTTGATTTTCATGAAACCTTCTCTCCAATGGTAAAGACAATTACAATCAGATTGTTCTTACTCTTGCTATCTCCTATGGATGGAAATTGTTTCAACTTGATATCAATAATGCCTTTTTGAATGGTTTCCTTGAAGAAACAGTTTATATGGCACAGCATCCAGGATTTGAAGAGACGAACAAATCTCTAGTTTATAAATCAATAATGGACTAAAACAAGCACCAGGACAATGGTTTGACAGATTACAATCTACTCTGATTCAATGTATTACAACAACCAAACTTCATGTAGCTTTTTCTACTAAACAACTTGGTCATCAAGATTATTTTTCTTGGCCTTGAAATTAAATGTTTACCTGTTAAGTCTATTCTTATGCCTCCAAGCAAATATATTTTAGACTTGCTTCACCAAACACATATGGCAAAAGCCCATTCCATTTCTTCCCCTGTGGTTTCTAATTGGAAGTTATCCAAGTTTTGGACTGATCTATTTATACCCTACCTTATATTGTTCAGTGGTAGGTGCTTCGCAATATGTCGCTCTTACAATACCATAAATCAGCTTCGTTGTGAACAAAGTCTGTCAATTTATGGCCAAACCATGGAATTCTTATTGGATTGTGATTAAACGCATACTACAGTATCATTTTCCATCAGCATTTCTTGTCCAACCTTGTCACAGAAAGCCTTTTGAGATCCTGATTGGGCATCTGATAATGATGTTATACGTGTCTACTTCAGAAGCAGCCATCTTTCTTGGTCTCAATTTAATATCTTGATGGTCCCACAATAGTGAGCTAGTGCTCACTGGATTGCAAGATCCATTTACTACACTTGTTCTTCTTTGTGTCAGTCCAAGTGTTGTGTCTATTCCTCACAATCTGGTGTTTCATAATTGCACTAAACACATAGAGATTGATGTTTTCTTTGTGGGGGAAAAGATTATGGAAACACAGCCCTTCATTATCATATTCTTGCATTTGATAATTGGGCAGATGTGCTAACCAATCCTCTCTATCTTTAGCAAATTAAACAAATGAGCCTCGTTTTGATTTTCTTAGAGGCAAACTCAACGTGTAGAGTTTTTCTTCTGTTAGAGTGAACAATTGTTAACCTTTACCGTTACAGCTGTCAACTATTACTAAAAGTAGCTTTTGTTGTAAGTGATTGCTTGTAAATAACCTTGTGACCTTAGTTTAGTGTGTGAAAATAATAAACAGTTTAGTTTGTTTCTCTTTTTTTTCTTCATAATTTGGGATTTTTGGGCATTGGAAGATGAACTCCTACAAGTTTCATACGTAGGACACTGTATTTCAGGGAGGAATCCCTATTTCTTTTTAATAAGATATCAGGCTTGCCATGTCCAATTAGACTAAAGTGCAGAAGAGAAGTCAGTTAAATTTAAGCATTTTCATGAGGGAAGTACAATTCACCATTAATATATAATGAAAACATAGACTTTTCATGTCAAATTAGACTAAAGTGTAGCACATGTTAATCTCTACAAGAAGGGGAATATAGTATTTCAAAATAAAGGCTGTTAAATTTTAACATGTTTCACAACGGAAGTATAATCTACCATTAATATATAATAATGAAATCATAAAGACTTACAATAGCATAACTGTCTTTCATATGTTCAGGCATAATAGGTTGGAAGTGCTCTCCTGAATTTAAAATGAAGAATTAGTACAAAAATATACAAATTATTTGCCAAAGGGACCTTGAAGAGTGCCAGGTTGACTACCAATATACTCTAGACATTGACGACGGGTGAATAGAGACAAATCCCGAAGTTCATCTAAGATTATTTTCGCCCTTTCACCAACAAGCTGGGTCCCAACAGCACCCTTTCCCTTTGCATACTTCTCATTATAGCAACTTGTCAAATTTACATAAATTTCACGGTCAGTTGTGTCAATGAGGGCCTGTTATAGATGTCCATTAGCACCATAAATAAATCTTCCAAAAACAAAAACAAATAAGGGAGGAAATAAGATGAATAAAGGAAGCTATAATAAGACAGAACTTTATTGTAAATTAATAGAGTCAACAATCATTACCTTCAAAACAATGCCCACAGGAAGTAAGTACTCCCTTCCCCTTAACCTGAAAAATGATTATCGCAATGAAATATGTCTACTTACATCTCAAATCACGGGAATTCTTTTAGGAGTGCAAAACAGTAGTACAAAATATAGCTTGGACTAGGTGTTCTAAATCAACATAAGGTTGTTTACCAGAAACCAAGTCTTGCGCTCCCATTACGAAGGTAATACAATCTTATTGACAACGAGGACTGATCAGCTCTTACACACCTAACAATTAAAACATAAAACCTTAAAGAAATCATACTAAAATATTATGCAATGGGTTAAGCACTATAGAAATCAACATATTTCGCTTTTGGATAAAATAAATGGCGTAATTGATAAGAAAAATGATAAACAGGATAGAATTCCATGAATGGAGAAAATTTAAATAGTAATGCATGCATTGAGCATCTATTCTGTGCAAACTAAATAAAAAGCATTAGATGTTAATATAATATAATTATAGAAGGCAATTTTTTTCTGAAGAAAACACAATTAGAATATCTGGTTGGACATATTCCCATTTAGGACTAGTTAACCAAAACTAAATGCCTTTGTTCAATCAATTATAATCACTATCTTTGAAAGATGCTAGCCTCTCTTAGCTTAATCATACTAAATTACAAATATGTCAACCAGCTTGTCCTAAATTGCAATTAGCCCAATTTTTATGAAAGAAAAGTAACCCATTGGAAGAAAGGAGATAGAACAAGGAAAAAAGTGAAAATCAAATATGATAGAATTAATTAAAGATTATCATCTTTTGACTTCTAAGTTTATAACAAATTTTGTTGAGGCATATATATTGTTAACTTTTAGTGTCATTAACACTGTTTTGGGTTGGGATACAAATTAATTGTTTATAAAACCCATAGAAAACTATTTATCACAGAAATTGTATAGAACTACTTTTTATAAAGCCCATACATACAACCCTTTTCTCTTGATGCACATACAAGAAACAATATTTGAGTGACATGCAAGTTTTTCCAATTACAAACCTTATTACAACTGCTTTATCTGTATATCCTTCTCGCCGATCACTAAATGAACTCCGCACCATACTCATTGGCTACAACATTTAAGGAACCAGAAAAGAAACTAATAAGCTATGAAAAGGAATTGAGAAATCCATGATTAGCATTATGTAGAAACTAGGTAGGCTTATAACTTCTCGGGCCTACTCAATGCAACCTAAGCACATAACAAAAAAAAATGCTTACATAATTCCGTTTCGGCAAAATTAACAGTCGGATAACTCTCTCGAGGCCATTCAAGATGAAGTAACTGAAAAGAAAGGTGTTTGATAAACCAATTATCAGCAAATGATCTTGAAACAAATTAAGAAATGGAATGGCACAAGCAAATCAAATAATGCTTACAAACAAAATATTTATTTAAAATCAAGCTTCATGACAGAAGAGCTGTGATGATTCAGTATTTATTCACTAACTGTAATCTAAAGTAATATATAATTCATAGCTTATCATTAACAGCATTTTTCAAGTTTAAGTTTAAGTTGTGAATAACAAATGTGTTTGCACAACTATTCAAATTTAATTAGCTTTGCTCTCATAAGTCAGAAGTTTAGAAACCCTAAGGTAAAAAGAGGAAACAAAGCAGACCATATCATCAACGTAATATTATAATAAAATGAACTTCTGAGTCATAGAAGCTCTTGTATTGTACTACTACATGAAGAACCAACTCTCCTAAATGCAGGCACATAATTTATATTTCAAAAGGAAACATTGAGTGTATAAGGGCTTCTACAACTAAAAGTACACCTTTATTGTAATAATATGTATTAAGTTTCACAGACAGGGTTTAACCACTTACCCGCCCATTTCCGATGCTTCTTCCTTACAGGAAACAAGTTTTTTGGGATCAGCACCTCTCAAGTTACATAACTTTGACTGCACCAGTACAAAAAGAAAAACATTCAACACAACTTTGGAATTAGATAATTAAAAGCCAATTTTCTAGCACAACTAGTAAGGTTCGGAGCACAGTAGAACTCAAAAAAACCAATACATACAAATGCACAAGAAAATCTGCAAAACAAAATTTATGTAGAAACAGAGGGGGTTTATAAATAAGAAACAACTTCTAAGCTTGTAAAAGCATATGAATTAATAATGTAAAATTCAATTCAAACACTCACGTTTTTTAAAGGGTACAATGCTAATAAACAGCTTCACAAATTAAAATGGCAAATTCAAACTGCACATTTGAAAAGTAAATTGTGAATCATTAAATGTAAATATTTCTTGCATCCACCCAGAAGTATATCTGCTCTCCAACCATCAAACATGCAGAAATAAATAAAAAAATCACATTTCACACTCCTCTTTATATACAGACAAACAATAAAACCTATGAGAATGGATAATTCCACACATCTTTATTTATTTACAATAACCCTTCCCTTAAAGAAAGAACACAAAAAAAATCAAATATATCATGTACTTGTTTGTCTCTGAAACTAGTTTAACCAGAACCACGTAAAAACGTCTCATTTCATACTTTAAGGGAAGCAAACAAACCTGCAACATTATGGGAAACTGCCCAAAATTAACATTTTCTCTAATAACAGGCCCGTCATTATATTGAAAGCAAACATCTATAGTTATCTTTCCTGCATACGAAATCTTTGCCTGTCTACACTGCTCACAGAAAAAAATAAAAAACCATCACAAACTGAATCGATCAATGAATTAAAAATAAAAACAATAATGAAATTCTGCACAATATAAAGTATGAAATTTTGAGTTGAAACTTGCTTCAAACGGAAGTAAAGCCTCCCGCATCGTCTTCGAAATTCGCTCCTTCTGTGGTGGATACACCACCGGATTCTCCAACCAAAGTAAGAACAAAGTTAAGAGAACAAACACCAATCCCATCATCATCTATGAGGATCCAAGTAAACGCACATCCCTCAACCCAGTAAAATCCTATGTGAACTCTAATCATTTTCAAGAAAAAATGGGAAATCCCTTTTTTTGAAAAAAAAGAAATAGAACTATTATTTTAACTAATGCAGTCAATCTTCATCGAAGCTCTCATATAATTCCTCTTCCAGAAACAGAGTACGTAATTTTTTATTTTAGCTATTTTAGCTTATAGAGAAGCTTACTTCATTTTACCTCCTTATTTTTTTTTTCCTCTCTTGTGGAAAAATCTGTCCAAACAGGGCATAAGAAAGTTCAACAACTTAGCAATAATCACCACTCCAACTTCACATAAAAAAAAAAAACAGTTCCGAACACAAACAGTCAAAGCTAAACACGCATGTTGTGGCGCAAATTAATCGATTGTGTAAAGAAAAAGGATATTTCTAAGCTTTGTGGTCGTGAAATCGTCCAACACTTCGATGGGTTTGATGTGTAGCAGAGTGGTTTCCAATCCAGCTTTTATCATGTGATCGAAGGACTCTATGTGATGCTTAAACAGCTCTCTCAGCGCCTCGAAGTCCGGTACCGAACCTGGTTTAGCCACCATCTTTGCTGCTCTTGGAGTCGCGTTACGGTCTCGCCGGACACGCAGGTGCTTCGCGCCGCGGTAGCGTTGCGCGGAGGAGGTTGCGACCGAGGCGAATGCAGTTTATGGCGGCGGAGCGGCGGCGAATGGAGTTTTGCACGGTGGTTGAGAGGAAGAGGAAAAGGTGCGGCGGAAGCTTGAGACGGAAGAGGTTTGAATACACAAAATACCTAATAGCACTTTGGCGCCGTTGTACTTCAAGAAGGGTAATCTCAAATATTCGTATGTAAATAAAATAAAATATCAAAAATATCTAATTCTCTTGATATTATTGTAACTAAAAATTATATTTTGATAGAAATAATAAATGGAAAAATTATAATATTTTACTAAATAAAAAATAACCACTATTATAAAATCATAAAAAGTAACTAAAACCATAAGAAAAAAGAGGATTGTTATTGTGACTGTTAGACCTTAATTCGATTCCCTTTAATACTAAATAGTTTATAAGTTTAATAATAATAAATGATTATATTAATTAAAAAATAAAATTTAGCATAATTATAAATTATCTCATTAGTTATATACTGATATATGTTGAAGCTTTGTTACAAAGATAGGTAAATATTATCGAATTTGCAAATATTAATTCTATTATAAATTAGCGGAAACAGAACTTTATTTTTCTTTTTTTCATTGGGTTAAAGTAATGTAATTTGAAAAAATTAATAAGAAAATAAAATTGTTTTAAATATAGTTTTGAGAATATTATACGAAAAAAAATGAAAATATTTGGTAATATAAATAAATTATATCAAACATTAATCTTTCAAGTAATTAATTTTTTAGTAAAATATTGTTACTTTTAAATTGAGGAAATACCTGTTATCTGAGATTATTTTATTCTGTATATTATAGAAGCTAAGATATATCCCAAAAAACTAATATTTTGAGAGAAAAGTCAACCACCTTTTAAAAATAAAATTTTGAAACAAAACATATGTGACAATATATCGAAGACTTATTATTATTTATATATATATATATATATATATATATATATTTATATTTATATTGAACATCAAATGGCCCATGTTGTACCATTACATGTTCACATACCAAAACAATCATGATAAAAGAAATGTATCACTAGAGAATAAGTATGTTATATAATGTCAAAACATTTATGAAAAAATATTAAAAAAAACTATTTAATGATTAAATAAAACATATTATTTTTATTTACTTCAGCAGTGATAAGATTTAATAATTAAAATATATATTGAGTTTAAACACTTAAAATTAACATATATCATATTTATTATAGTATATTTACTTGTCAAGTCACACAGTTTCAATCATAATTGATATTTTATACATAAAATCATACTTTCTCACAAGTATTCGTAAGTATTCACTTGCAAATGTGTAATAAAAAATTTCAACAATTATTATTATCTTATATGTTTATCAATAAATTATTCTTATTATTGAATATTTATGTTATACTTTAAAAAAATTAAATTATTCTCGTAATAAATTTTTTATTAAATATAACTTATTATATATATATATATGTATATATATATATGAAGAAAGAGATTCACTTGCATATGTAATTTCTCACTACAAAAGAAAGAAAAACATTTAACCAAGTGAACATAGTCAAAATCATCGATAAACTTTATGTCAGTTTTATCATATAAAGTCAAATCAAAGATAAGACATATAATAAGAGTTACAAAATTTTGAAAGGAGAAAGTGAACATCTAATAAAGCGAATGAGACAAAAAGACATATACATGTGATTAACTAATTAATGATTAAGGTAGTTGAGCACATTCATACACTTAACTACTTTATCATGTGAAAGTTGTAACTTCTTCCATGAGATTATACGAGACAAGCATATCAAAGTAGAGGGTAGAACATGTGTACGTTTTGTTTTCATTTTCAAACACTTGTAAAGATTGTCAAATCTCTATTCATAAATAAGTTATTTGTTTCTATACAAACTACACTTTAATATTGAATATAATTAGCTTTGTAAAAATTTGTAAGTGTCATAAGTGCATGAAATTCTTTTACACGAATTCTTATTTAAGTGGTAAATCTTCAATGCACTCATCATTGAATGTTCATCTAAGTTGAATGTTCATCTAAGTGTCATGTTCTTTTCATATCTTTTAAATTGTTTTTTTTTTCATTTTTATATTTTTATTTATTTTTATTATGATTTCACTTTTAGTTAATTTTTTATTTATTGATATACTCTTTTTTATTTTATTTAATTGATTTCCAATGATTCTATTTTTTTATTTAATTTATACTAGGTAACATTTCATTTTACTTTTTATGATTCTATTATTTAATTTATTATAAAAATGTTACAAATTGTATTGGTTGGACGTCTTCGAGGTCCCGACCCGAACTTTTAAGTGTGTTAACTTGGCTGGTTAGGTCAATTTGGGGGAAGTGTCTGACTCGGTTCAAGATAAATGGTAAACCAATGATGCATCAAGAGGTCGACCCAGACAGTTGTGATCCCATATTGAAAATATAATTAAAGTAAAGATAAACATATGAATAATCGAATTAGTTGAGTATAGATATCATTCTAAAATTCAGTAAACAGTTAACACTGCACCCATCCTAGTCACCTCTAGTACCCCATTTGTGTTATTTGAAGAAATGTTGGTGATTGTTTACACAATTTGAAGCATTTGACAGATTATGGTGGAAAATAATAGTTTTTCATATGATTTCACTTTTCTTTTGCATTGGTTTCTCATTGTTGTTTGTGCTTATATTGTTTTCGTGATTTAAAAAGAGTATGAATTACATAAGCTAACTTGGAATTTGTGTTTTGGATTTGTATAATCAAAAGTATTTTTAAAAAAAAAAACACATTTTAATTATATAATATGGAAGTTTTTTCCGAATTCGTTCCAACACTCTTGGATTCTAAGTTGGATCATAAAAAATTCTAAACTATATAATGTGTTTTTTCAAAAAATTGTTTTGAATTCTATCTAGAAAACCCTTTTAGACACATTCCATATTACATAATTGAGAATGTAAACTTGCATTACAGATTAACTAATCCAAAACGTTTTATCGAATCCAATAACAAGTTCTAGATTGTCTAGTTTAGAAAGTAAACAAGCATTTCAATTAATTAAAGATCTTGTAATCCAAATAATCACCGAATTACACACTCCAAAATATATATATATATATATATATATATATATATATATATATATATATATATATATATAAAAAAAAATATATATACAAACAGAACACATATTAATTTTTTTAAAAAAAAAAAATTTATAAATTATAAAAAAAATTGAGTAGTTGACAACA
>Ga0123342_1001539_pt1 | contig 38824 bp, 23 predicted proteins | sample Turbeawhitnodule_FD_89960 | JGI IMG/M metagenome (GOLD analysis project Ga0123342, IMG submission 89960) | Root nodule microbial communities of legume samples collected from Mexico - Turtle bean Mexico white nodule | ecosystem: Host-associated > Plants > Roots > Nodule | place: Mexico: Nepantla...
CCCTCCAAGCTTCGAATTGCTTAGATTCTTCAGCAATGATTGTCTGTGCTTCCATTGCTTTTCTTAGGCGATCCTCTTTATTGGCAGCCACAACCTCTTTAAGGTCATCAACATTGTAAACTCGCACACACTCAAGGTCTGAGACACATGAACCCACATTCCGGGGAACAGAGATATCAATGAAAAAGCGATGGCCTCCAACATCTTGACTTGCAGGAGGAAGATCTTTGACATGACCTTTCAAGAATAATGGGGTTTCTGATGCAGTACTGGTGAAAACTACATCAGCTTCACCGGCACAGGTGAGCATTTCTGAAAGGGGCTTGTAGATGATTTCAATATCCTTCAGTTCTTCGCGTATTGCAGCAACTCTCTCCTCAGTTCTGTTGACAACAACCATCTTTTTGCAACCTTTTGCCACCAAATGTTTGATCACAAGCTTTCCCATCTTTCCAGCTCCAATAACCAACATCCTGGCATTATCAAGTGAGGCTTCAGGTAGTTTCATAAAGGCCAACTCAACAGCAGCTGAGCTCACAGAAACTGCCCCGGAAGCAATGTTAGTCTCAGTTCTAACCCTTTTACCAACAGTAATTGCATGCTTGAATAGCCCACTGATGTTTCTCCCAAAGCCGTTAACTCCTTGTCCAACTTTAACAACTTGCTTAACCTGAGCAAGGATTTGACCTTCTCCCAAAACAAGAGAATCAAGACCAGCTGATACTTCAAAAAGATGTTGTGTGACATCATTGTTGTAAAGTAAAAACTGGTGCTGGCTTAGCTCTGAAACAGGGACAGAACTTGTCTGCAAAAAAGAACAGGCATGTAAATATTTAATAATGCGCTACAGATAGCATCTGGGTAATAACTTGACACTTACTTTTGACATCCATTCCATGACTTCTTTGATACCACGATGTTGGGACACTGCAAGAACATATATCTCCATTCGGTTGCAGGTGCTCAGAACAGCTGCTTCTTCAATATGATTAAGACTACACAGCTCTGCAATAGCTCTAGGCCATTCTGCTTCTGGAATGGCAAGTTTTTCACGCATTTCCACAGGTGCAGTGTGCACACTGAGCCCAATGACAATAATGCTGTTCCTTTCCTTTGTATACCCTGTTAAAGTTAATTACAAATTATTTAGAAGCTGGAACTAGAAAACTTAAGATAATTAACCAGTACAAATCAACCAATAAAAGCCTTTGGTGTAAACATCCCTCTGGACCTTTACCTCAAGTCCCAATTCCCGAAAGCTACAAGTCTACATAGAATATAGTTTAGGCGTACAATTCCAGTCATGAAGCACAAAAGCCCAATCACTTGGAACATTCCAATTCCATTTCGTTTTTTCCCTTTTTAACATTAACAGAAAGAACCAGTAATCAAATTGAACACACCAATGAAAAAATAAAAAAAAAGGGAAAATGCTACGGTGCAAAACTCAATCCTTGAATACTAATCGAATAGCGAGGATATGGTTCCAGGTAACGCTGCAATTTTTGTAATATTTCAAACAGCACAATCGCCCAGCAAAGATAATTTCAGAGAAGAGTATGTGAAGAAATTCTCTGCAGTCCTACGACTAATGCCCGGGCTTAACATGACCTTAAATACAAGACCAAGTTTAAAAAACGCGAGAATGTTTTCATAAAACAAAGAAAAAAGACAAACTTGGGCGGAATTACGGGGAAAAGGATCGAAATGATGGGGAGAAAAGGGAATACCGAATTAACGAGATTACGGGGGCAATAAAATAAAATGTAACGTTAACTGGACTTACTATCAGCAGCAGAAGTCTTGAGCTGCTCAAGAGGGGAGAGAGAGGTAGCATTATTGGGAGCAACCGATGCATCAGAGGGCTGAGCGTCGCAGCGAACAACCCCTCTCCGAAGGAAAGTTCTTCTGTTATGGGGAAGAAAAGCGGTGTGTAACGTCCTTGAAGGAAATTGCGAGGAAGAGGAAGAAGAGGATTTGAGGAAGATGGGCTCAAATTTTGCAGCGGAGAATGTGGATGGAAGTGCCATTGTGGCGTGAGAACCCTAACCCTAAAAAAGAACGGAAGGGGAATTGAGGTGGAAGATGTTGAAGGGGTAATTGTGAGAGAGGAGGGACACAGGGTGAAGGGAAATGGAAATCGGAAGAGGGCTGCAATGTTGACCCTCCTCTCTCTCTGTCTCTCTGATTTGGTCTTAGGCGTGTGGCTTTGATACGAAAAGAGAATGCGTTTGTGGGTTTGACTCATATAAGAGATTTCTCTGACTTCTCATTGGCGAGCGCTGCGCATGCTTTATCCACACTCCTTTCTCTTCTCACTTTTCTTCAACCAATTCTTTCATCAGATCAGATCAAAACACTCTTTCTTTCTTTTAATTACTGCAACACTTCAATTTATCAAACTCCTTTCTATACTTCATTAATTTGTTTTTTTTGTTTCATTTTCGTTAAGACAATGCAACCGTTTTAAACAGAGGATTCATTTCTTTTGGAGTAAAAAGAAAACTTCTTCCCTCAAATGCCTTCAATTTGGGCGGCAGAGTTTGTTTCTTTTTCTGTTTTTTTTTTACCTTTTTATATATTTTAAATACTTGCATAATGTAAATAATGACAACTATTATTGTACTACTCGAAGGTCTAATGTAATCTCGGAGGTCAAATACATGTAATTACAAATGGATCCATTTGTTAAAAATGGATCTTATTAACTTAATTACAAATGTGTCCAATTGAACTTCTCTTTTGGAAAGAAAACAAAAGAGAGAAAAATGAAAATAATAAATTGCAATGAAATACTTTTTTACATTATTTCGGTTATTATTAATAATTTTATTTATTAATAGGACTATTATTCTATTTATTTATTTATTGTTATTATTTAAAAAATAATTATAATTGATTATGCTGTTATCAGTGAAGTTTTTCTGTAAATTTCTTCAATCATTTGGGGACTTCTAAATTTTATCATATTTTGTAAAATATTTTTACATATTGCTATTATAAATAATTAATTTTTCTCAGTCTTTTTCTTACGTAGCAGCACGTCACTGAGAAATCGAGAAACATGATTCCTATAAACATAAAAGGGTCGAAGATGTACTTTGAAGACAAAATAGTAGATTTGTTCCTCAAAATTTTCTAAATACTCCTTTATAGAATAGTCACTTTTCTTGTTTCCTTTTACCACCTTCATTATTAGTGTCACCATCTTACTGTCATCACTAAACCTTTATAACTGACATCATCACTAATTCCACCATCATTTGCATGCCATTTGTTACTGTAAAAGAAATTCATTTTAATATTTGACATTATTGTTCTTCCATCTCTGCAAAGTTATACACTTTTTTATATAAGTAATTCTGAAAAAAAAAACATTTTAGCCCATGTTATTGTTTAGAAAAACATGTGGTTGGTCTTCCCTGTCAGTTCCATTATCACCAAATCGGGACAAACAAAATGAAGCCAAAAAATACATCGGGAAGGTAACAAAAGGAAAATAATCTCTTATATAAACTAAATTGTATAGAATTTTATGAAGACGGTGACCATATTAAATTATGACGTGAACCAAAAATTAGAGTAATAAAATATAGATTGGAGCAAATAAATAAAGTATTGAAATACATATTATTTAACAGATGTGTAAAATGTCCCATCCTTGAATTTATGATTTGAAGGCACCTAAAATGTTTGGTAAGAAGTAATTAAGAATATATTGGTTGGAGTGATGATGTTGAATTGAATCTGCAAGAACAGCAATGAGTTTCCATTTATAGGAAAAATAGGAGATAGATAGAAAATATTAAATGGGAAAATAGGGAAGATGAAGTAGCAGACCCCAGCAAGTTGATTCAGAAATATGAGTCCAACTACTACCCCAGGCTATGAAAACCCAACATCTGTATATGAACTAACTTTCTTTATGTCTTAAGCATTTTTCTCTGCCTTCATCAGATATGCTTCTACACATGTCTTTCTTAGCTCTGTTCTTCTCAACTTTGTGTCAAATTATGATTATGAGATGCTTTAGCTTGACATTACCTTCATTCCATTTATGTGCATACTCTGGGGTGCATCCCAAGATAAATTCTTCACCTTTCAGTTTACTTCTCTTGCTGTCTGCAACAGATCTTGCTCCTCTCCTCGCCACTTGCTTCCAACTATCAACTATGCACGACCTACACTTTCGTACGGGAATTCTATTATAATACTCACTTTCTTCGGATTAATATTCTCACTGTTGCCCTGTTCTATCCTTTCATTTCTCTTCTGCTACTATCTTAATTCAATTAATTATCGTTAATCATAACAATTCATTACTGTTAAATGTACAAAGGTGTTTAAGAGTTAGTGCCAAGGCTAGTCCAAACAAATACAAATTATTTTTTTGGTCATTTTTTTACTAGCTGATTTACTTATTGCAACTTACAAAAAAATTACATTTAAATAATTACTAATAAATACAACCATTTTAAATTTAATTACTATATTATTATTTTATCCTGTTTGGATAAGTTATATTAATTATAAAGCAGAATTAAATTGTGAGAATATGGGAAAGATCTTTAAATAGGAGAAGAAAAAAAAAAGCAAAAGTGATTTTTGTGTCCAAAGATTTATGGAATATAATTGATGTTATTGTATAGAAATAAAAACATTTCATGATCCAAATTTTATCTTATAAATTTATATAAAAACTGAGTAGAAACTTTATTTTATAAATCAATTTTATAAAATTGAATTAAATTTAAAGTTATTTTTTAATACTTTATTATAAAATCAATCTTCGGATTAATACTTGCTAGTTTTCAGTTGTCCCAGCCTCTGCCAAAAATAAATCACTCTCATTTTAAGAATTGACCCTTCTACCTGTTATGAACTAATTGCGTTTTAAGGCAAACTTAAAATTGTTAAAACTAAAGCACAAGAGAACAGAAATAACACACACACAATCAATTAAGAAAAGGAAAGACAAAGATGGACAAAAGAATTCGACTTTCTTCTTATTACGGACGAATAATAAAATAAAATTTGAATAAATTGATTTACTACATTGAATTGGATTATTTAATTTTTTATATTTTTGTTGAACAATTCAAACCAAACTAATCATATTAAAATTTAGTTTCATTCGTTCGAATGAACTAAGTTCAATGTGATGCATTAACACAAAACTCTATTCCAAGAGAAAATGTGATTTTATTGTAATTAACTTACCTCATCTAAAAAATTAAAAAATTAAAAATATACATGTTAGCATATCATAAAATTCCAAAAAGTAATAACAAAAGGAGGAATATCATTATTTTGGTTCGAATTTATTAAATGTAATTTGTTTGCTTTGAGTTAAATATAATTAAACTAATTCAAACATTGGTTTGGATAATCCAAGTCAGTTTACATTCTTCTTCTAATTTATCAAAATTGTACTCTTTTAAGGGCTGAAATGATTAGAATATTAGATACCTGTTTCATCGGCAATGAAAACTACGTAGTAACTTGTCTGTTTCATATGCCATTCACCACAAAGGGAGAAAGTTAAAGTTTTCCTGGTTTTTTCATTCTACATCCAAAAACAAAATTATTTATAACAACTAAACCAACTCCAAAACCAACCAGTCACACGAGTATGGGGCTACAAGTTTCTAGTAAAACTAGTTGTAGAGTTGGTGAATGCAAAGGCAACACAGGTTTATGTATTATTCTCGTAAATGATTTTCCTAGGGAAAAGGGTTTGTTTACATATTAACAGCTCATGATGGATGTTCGGATCGCATACAATTTATCAGAACAATATGGAGTTTACCGATAAGCTGTGTCGCCGATATCAGAAAATGAGAACACTGGCATTGTAGTAATAATGGTGAACAAGGGATAGCTTGAATTGAAACCACAAAATAAGTCTTGTAACAAGGAATTGCAGTTATAACAAAGAATTAGAAGATACAAGGGAAGAGGGCTGCAAAAACAGGAATGAAGTCAAACGCGGCCGGTCTATATATTAATCAGGTAGCCAAGGCCAATCTCATGCTGTATCATATTTTTTGCCAACAAATCAGAAGAACACTGAGACACCTCTCTAGACTCTACATTGCAGAATAAAATATGGTTATAGAAAAAGGCAGCAATAAAGACAGAAAATTGCTGAATTATACAAATAACAAACTTAAGTGCGTTGAATATTTCTTGGTAAGCAATAGAGAGAGAGCGAGAGAATCAAACAAAGGCAGAAGCGAGAAGAGAAATCCAAGTGAATAAAATTTAGAAAGAATACTAGTCACAAAAGTGATCAACAAAAAACTTGGTCCAAGTTGACCCAAGCTTCATTTTCAGATAAGTTTCAAATATACCTTCATTTAGCCCATAAATTAATCATCAACACAAAGGAGAAACCCTTTTCAACCGAAAACTTGACTGAAAATCAAGTTCAGATAAAAAGCACTCATGTTGCATATGCAATATATTTTAATTTGCCAGACTACGTCAATATCTGCGGTTTACATAAGGAAAATCCTGTGGTCATACAGCTCTTCTTATTTCCCTTGACCAATCAGGCAAAAAAAAACCTGAGTTCTACTTTTACAGTTTCAGCAAGACATGTGATTAACTAAGATTCAGTTGATGTGGTTGCGTCATCTTTGTGCTTAACCATACCAGAATCCACAAGAATGGGAACCTCAGCTGCAAGCCACGGTGCAAGACCTAAGCAAAGTGCATGAGCAATACCAAATCTGGGGCTGTAAGGAAAACCAAGAGCATAAACATATCATTATGTAAATTCAGAAAACATTAAGAGGATGCTCACTAAAATCTCTTATAAAAAAATTAATCACTTAACCCCAAAAAGTAGGCTATTTATCTACAAAAAAGATTCTACAGCTTTAAATCATTGTTAGGTCACAATCATAACGAAAATATCATAAAACTAAATAATCTCAAATCACTATTGGAACACAAGTCCTGAAACAGAAACATTAAGCCCCACAACAATATTCTGCTAAAGTAAAATCAAGTGTCATATTAAGCTATCTTGATATACACTTGCATTAAAACTCAAGATGTTCAGTAACGTGAATGAAGCAGAACGAATACCTTATAGATGCCTTATCCAGCTTTAGATATTGATTAATCAACAAAAACATTTGACCAAGGATCCTGATTGATTATTGTTGGAATCTTAACAATCCTAATTATTGCAATCACAATAGTTCCTAGTCTTCAAATTTGGGTTAGACTCAAATTCAACCGCAAAGCTAGCTCGTATTGTGAGGGTTGCCTCTCACATGCATTATTTAGGCCATATCTTCACTCGACATGAAAATTAGGTTTTTTTTCAATACACTCCCTGCCACTTAACGCTATTGTGTTTGGTGCATGGATATCATACACAAAAATCAGGTGTTTTTCAATACACTCCCTCCCACTTAACACTATTGTGTCTGGTGCATGGATACAATGGAAGGTGGCGCAATAACAAATCTATAACAGACTTTAATATGGAATTTGAATGGGACCTTACTAAACCCCAAAAACCAACTCAGGATGAGAATTGTCCCCAACTAATATACACTATTCAGGTACTTCAGTCAATGTGAAACTTAGGTTTTCCCAATACTCAATTCTTGTTGGTTCATTCCACACAACTTCCACATTGAGAGCAGGTACTATTATCACTTTGTCAAATTCTAATAAAAACACTTAAATTATATATGTGAGAAATGGCACAACAATCCCTAATAAACTAACATCTAGTTTAGTGTAAAATCCCTTCGCCATTTTTCATTGGCAACTCTGTAGGTTAGTCACCACGAACATAATCATAATCACAATCACCAACAGGATGAGGTTAATTTCATATGGTTAGTTGAGAAGAAAAACGTACCAATTTTTGGCCCAGAGTGGCTTGAAGTGCACAGTCAAGCAAATCTTTCCACCCCTGTACATCTATAAAATAAAAAAGGAGGGAGCAATTAAAATTTTGTTGTCGGAGACAGAAAAAGGAGGAAAGGGAAAAGAAGGAACCTTTTGGGTTTTTCCATCCAATTGAGGGAGTTCGAGTTCGGGGGCGGTGGAAGGGTAAGTGACGGGGATATCGAATTGGAGGTCGAATTCGTACTTGAGGAGGTTGTAGACGTACCAGCATTTACCGGTCCAACGAGTGCCTTCGGGATTGGCGGCGGAGATGCGGAACCAATCGTTGTCGTTGGACTTGTTCATCTGCGTGTAGGCTATGAGAGACTTGTACTCCTCCTTCAACCTCTGCGTCCATGCCGCGCCGTCACGAGGACCCGCCTTTGTCGCTAGCAAGGGGATCTGTGTCAGAGTCGACTTCGTGTTCGGGTCCCAACCTTCCATCTTTCTCTCTCTCTCTGCTTCAAACGTACGCTGAATTGCCTTCAAATGACGATGCTGCTCCTTCGCTCTTTTGTTCAGGTAAACCAGGCTATAAATGTAATTTGATTTTAGTTTAATGTTTTTTTAACTTAATTTAAATTTGTCATTATATACAGTTGTTACAAATTATATTTAATAATATATATATATATATATATTTACCATAAATAAACCAATAAAAATATTATTCCAAATTTATTATTTATTAAATTTGACTTTATACTTGTAAGCCAAGAGGCGTGTCTTTGTCAGATATACTTGTAATTTATGTAGCGTTGATACGAATATGAGCACCGACACGACACGGATACGGACACAGAGATACGTATCATAAATGTAGGATATGAGACACAAATCTATAAATTATATAATTTTTTAATTATATAAATTGAAAATAAATATATTTATGTGTTAAAGTATGTTTGAGATTCTTTCGGGAACATGAAGATATTTTTCATGATGGGTTCAAAAGAATTTTTTTTTATTTTTTAATCATAATAAAAATTTATACAATAAATTTGAGTTTTTAGAAAATTATTGTATTTATACCTTTTAAAATTGTGTTAGAATCGTACTAAAATTTTCAAAAATCCAACAATTGAACACTTCAATGATAAGTGTCATATGAGTATCATACGAGTGTCGACACCGATACGTGTATCCGACACGGATACGCCATTTAAGAGAAATGTCTGAGCCTCATAGCTTGTAATACATTCGTAAGACACCTACCCGTGAAGTGTCTAATTCAAAAATATTTGTTAGATTTGTGACAATGGTTTTAACACAATCTTAAAAGGGATAAATACATAATTTTCCAAAATCTCAAATTTATTGTATAAATTTTTATTATAATTATAAAAATGATAAACAAATAATTTTAAATTAGTCATGAAAAACATCTTTCTACTAAAAAAACTGAAACATAATTGTGTACATAAATCTTTATTAACAATTTATATAATTCATAATTAATTAATATATATATATATATATATATATACTCGTGTCCCCGTGTTCTACATTTAAAAATTATATGTATCTCCATATCTGTGTCGTATTAGTGTATGTGCTACATAGCTTGTGACTTTAGGAGTTATTATTTTTATTGTAAATTAAAATAATTCTTTTAAATAAAAATAAATTAAGATGTCATTTTTCTGTAGTAGTATTTTCTTATGATTGTTTTTAGATATCTTGTACATTAAATTGAATTTAAGATTTTTAAAATATTTATCAATAATTAAATATGAATGTATCATTATATAAATTGTTTATTGTAAAAAAATATAATTTATTATTTATTTATTGTTGATTATATTTATAACATAATTTACGAAATCAAAAACATGTATTAGCATAACATTTAATTACGCAAGCTGAACCGTTATTCCAAAAAGTTCAAATAAGATCTAAATTGTCATGCAGTCATAATTTTATGTATTTGTCTTGTGGGGGAATTTTTATTCTTGTGTTATTGGTTTCGATTGATAGCTTACTTTATGTCACTTTATTTTTAAAAAATTTCCCTGTTTTTATATTTAGGTTAAATTATCTTCATATTGTGATTATATTTAGGTTGTTTATCATTTATTTATTATTATTCATTCTCTTATCAATTGTTATTAAGTATATGTTTATTTTCTGTTTTTATTTCAAAAATCTTAAATATCACGATTAGTATCTACCAATAAATTTTAATGATTTTTTTATCAGAAATTTTTTTAATAAGGTAATAAGAACATGGGAAAACGGATTATAAAATTACTTGAGCATAATTAATTATACAATTTTTTTAGTATGATAAATCATGTGATTCTTTCAATATATATTCAATTATATGAATTACTTAATATATTATGATATATAAATTACTTAATATATTATGATAAGAACTTCAATTATCTTGTCAATGAGAGAAGATAACAAAAGGATGGAAACATACTATTAAGTCTCAAATAATCTAACTTCTCCAATTACATTGCATTATAATATCAAAATCAACCAAAGAACAAAAAATACCATAATTATCAATGAAAGAGTTTAAAAGTAATGCTTACTTGCAATGGATTTGGCAAGGTTATAAGGTTTGTTGTGTTCATGTTTCTTACCATTTGAACATTGGTGCAAGATGATAATGTCGAGTACTCAACTATATATATGGTATTGAGTTAAAGCTTTCATTGGTTATTCACAACTATAGTCACTGCTTAGCTTATTTTGTGTCATGGAAAAAACAAGACGACAAGTATGACATTGTTGAACTTCATGTTGCATGTGGACTTAACAAGGAAATTATGGGATTTAATCAATGTCAAATTAACTTCTACCTCAAATTTTCACATTTGATAACAAAAATAAACAAAACACTCTAACTCATGAACAACTTTTCATGCAAATCAATCATCATCTATTAAAGGAAGTAATGCACCTAAAATCCATTATTGTGTCTTTATATCTCCACCTATAGTAAATTGTGATACAAACAAAAGCTAAGAGATGCATCACAAGTTATGAAAGGGAATATGATCTATAATAAGTGTCTTACAAAACAAGTAAAATACGTGAAATACCGTTGAATTGTATTTTTAGAAACTTTGAATACTTTAAAAAAAAAAACATGTTTCAACATTTGTTGTTTTCATAATGAGAAGACAAATTATTAGACTAAGAGTTTCACAAACGATATGTTGAATGATGATGCTGAAAAAATATACATTTAAACACCACAAAACAATATTTACTTTAGATGTGTATGTATAAAAAAATCACAATGAAATGGATATAAACAAACAAATACATAATTTTTGTATTTTTTTCATCTCAACATGAATTTATGTGTAGTCTTTCACACATAATGAAGCTTTACTTACCACCATAAGTTTCAACACTCATGGTTTACACACTCGTATTCCTCAATTTCCCTTGGCTAGTATCGACACATGTATTCTTTTACAAGTTTTTCAAGCTTACAAAACATGTGTATTTAACAAATTATCACCCATGTGTTTACGTAGTAATTGTTTATAAAGATTTAGACATATAAGTCCACTATTAAGCGTGCTAGAGTGATGTACATTTCAAAGATAAGCTTGATTGTGTTGTTCTCCTTAAGTTTGGTTTAATTCTCACATATATGATATGGGAGAGCTTTTGCAAAAGGCTTTCAAGATTATACAAAAGTTGTACAGGAAGCAAACTTTAATGCAAAAAAATATATTACTTGAAAGTTTGCTTTAGTTTTTCTTTTATATGAGAAGAAACATACTAGCTTTAAAAGGAAGTTAAATAAATATTAAAAACACTTTAAAAAAAATCGCAAAATAATTGTCAATAGACAAGTTGTGGGTGATTGCCTACTAGTTGACAAATTCTTAAGACGATTTTTGTAAACGAGTTATGAAAAATAATAAAAGTTAGAACAATAGTAAAAGATAGAACAATATACACTTGAATTTTATATTGATTCACCTTAACACTAGATTATGTTTAACTTTCCTTTACAAATCACAAAGGATTCCAATCAGGTAACAATTATACTTATTTTTTATGTCAATTATGACTTTTAACTAATATACATGGACACTCTTCACCATCTCCTTTATTTTCCTCTAAGACAAACAACATACTATTTTTCATCAAGTCTCTTTTGACTTTCCTAATATTGTATTTGTCACTTTTGACTATAACAAATGAATTTATTTTAAATACAATAATAACTTTAAAAGATAAAATATGCAAATAAACACTCTTTATTAAGAGACAATTTCACAAAATGAATGTCTTACAAGGGTGGTGCACTCTTTATGTATTGTTTATAACATGATTTTTTGTTTAGTAGTAAATATCTAAAAGTAATGACACATGCATTATACGTTAATATTTTATAAGAATTTGTGAATTGGTTATGTATGATGACACTTTTATTTATATGTGTTTTGAATAACATGTATGCATATTTTTTATTATGTGCTCGAGTTGTTGCAAGAGAGAGATTAATATATTTTTAGCTAATATAATTTTTATTATACTCGTCTTATTATGTTTTAATGTAAATTTAATAATGGACATCATTTTATTATACTAACAACATTAACTTTAGAAATACAACTTCAAAAATTGGTTCGTTCCACTAAAGATTTGAACTAGATGTCTAAGTCAATATATTGAGTTTGTCGTGTTTTGTTATTATGTTTCATATAGAATTTTTCTTTTTTTTTTTCACCAGTATTAATGAGCATAATTTAGAAATTCTATAAAGAAATATACTTAGAATGTTCTCTTTGAAATTCTAATCATATTTATTGAATTTCTTTTTAATAAACATACTAAAAATTAGTTTATTAAATTTAAATATTATTTATTATGATAAAAAGTTATAAATTTTCTAAATTATCTTTGTTTACTTATGTACTAAAGTGTTTTTATTTATAAAGTTTATGTTGTCTTTAATATATTAAATTATTGAGATAAATATATATATATATATATATATATATATTAAATTGTCTCGATCTAATAAGATGATTTTTTCTCATCTAATCTACTAACTATTACTTGCTTTTATACTTAAAAAATTAATTGGTGCTTGTAAACTTCTTTAATTTTTTTACAATTATGTTTCCTTTACTCCACTGTGTCCACTTAAACATTGTCAATCATCACTTAGAAGCTATAATTAATATTTCATGTAAGACTAGTTTCACTTCAAGACCAAAAATGTTATTAAGGTTTTTAAATAAAAGGAGGTGCAACCAAAATTAGAGGAATGAGTTTTAAAGTTTATTTTTGGACACAAACACTCTTATAATTTTGTAGGCATAATTTGTTTAACCAAATATGTATTAAATTATCATCATGCCCAAACAATAAATAATAGGAATAATCAAGTTTTAAATAATTAAAGAATAAACTTTGATGGAAATGATATGTACAGTATTAATATTTAAATTAATCTTTATTTTTACCAAATGAATATATATATATATATATATATATATATATATATATATATATATGGTTTGATTGGTTTAAACTTACATTTTTAAGGAAAATCCACTTAATTTACTCACAAGATTTATTAGGTATTTTTTATATGGATGCCTAAATGCTTATTTAATATATATTTTTAATTTGTAATAAAATATTAATGCTTATAAATATTTTAGGTGCCTTAAAGCACAATAATTTTAGTGTCTGTGTAGCTAGATGAAGATGAGTTTTAAAATAAGATGATGTATAGTATGAATAAAAAATAACTGTTATTTTCAGCTATAAATGTTACTGTTTGTTAGATTGAAAAAGCAATTATGAGATATTTTATACTTAGTTAATTGATCTATTTATTTTGAACTTAGCATAAGTTTTCATTATAGACAGATAAATGTTGTTTAAGTTAGAATCTTAGGAGTTCTAAACATATATTTTGAATGATATTTTTAAGTATGCATAAAAATATGTTTAGTTATTTATTTATTTTTGGTAAAAATTAACCTTGATCATTCTTTTAGAATATTTTTTAAATTTGAAAATAGTGAAAACAGAAAAAGTGAAAGTTATCCTAGAGTTAGAAAATAAGTTATTTCATTTATAAAATCAAGTTAAAGCCCACGTGCTTATAAGTATATTTTGCTTATGATAATAAAAAATAAAAATATAACTGATTTTCTTTTTAATTAACATATGTATACAAGATAGTTATAAAAAAAAAAGTTATTTAAAATTTATAATTATAATTATATAATAAAAACACTTTCAATTTCTACTAGTAACGTTTTAGATATTGAAAAATAAAATATTTTTTAATAAATACAAGCATACAAAGGGTAGGCATGTACCCAATAAAGAATTACAAAATCCAATTTCGCTATTAATTGGAATATACTAATAAATATTTTTATGGCCTTTTAATAATGTAAGGATAATAATTTTTGTTTTTAGGATTTTGAAAAAAAAAAGATTATGCGAAAGAAAGTAATTCTACAAATTGATTCCTAATTTTTTTAAAGTAATATTAATTTAAACATCTTTAAACAATAAATTTGAGATATTTGATAACTATTTAATTAAATTGATCTTCATTAGGATCATTATTTTTTTATGATGTTATTACTATGAAGCACATGTTTTTTTTTATAAGTTTGAATTTCACTCAATTTTGGAGGAAGTTGATATTCTCTCAAGTTTGTTTTATCTGAAACACTCACTAAAATAATATTGATAGTGACTATCAATTATTTATGCAAATATTATATTTTTAAAATAAATAACAAATTAATCCTATGTCTCTAAAGGAAGAAAAAAAATATCTGCATGAGAAATAAAAAAAAATCTATTATTACTAACATCTATTTCTTAACACACAAATTATCAGTCACAATAATAGTATTTTCTTTAAAATTTGGGTGTCTTAAAGAAAATAATGTTTGAAGTATTTTTTTTTTTTCAATTTCTTCCATTACTTAAGTTTTTTAAATAATAAATGTTATTTCTTATAATTTAATTTGTTTGTTTAATAACTTACTAAATGAAAAAAATAAAGGAAATGAGAGATGGCGAGATCATTTTCTATTTTTTATTTATTTAAGGAATGAATAAAATTAGAGTAAATAGATGACTTCACTTGGATTTTTTTAATTAAAACTTATATGTAAATAAATTAAAAAAAAAATCACCTATGTACATATATAAATTCAAATATTTTTTATATTTGATAAGTGACACAAATTTTTATTTATATTTCATACATAATATCTATATTCTAATACATAATTTTTTAATGATCTATTTAATATATATATATTATATGAAAATTTAAGATGGAACCTATTAATCCTTATTCACATTTTCAAAAACTCAATAAAACTAACCAACAAGTCAACCAAACATAATTGGTAGACATTTTTGTATTAACCATGTTGTGACAAGTCTCTTCTCATGTATGAAATTTGTTGATTAATTTTTATGATTTTTTTTATTGGTTACACGGAAGAAAAATGTGAGAAAAAGATCAACAAAAGGAAGAGATATTGAATTGTTATAAAAAAGTGAAAAAATTAGTTGAGAGTTTTTTTCTTTTTATATATATTATTTATTTGGTTTATTTTTGTTCTAATTAATATATTTTATTATTTACAGAAAAAAAGGCCAAATTTGAGTTGATAATAATATTCTGTATAGAACACAATGGGTGGATAAATTTGTTACTGAGCATCCCAATGAGCAATTCCTCATCGTTGCAATCAGGGAGTGACTGTGATTTAGATTCAGCCCGCCGAGTTTTTGCTTCAATCCAATTCGAATTCCAATCCTTTCAATTCTTCTTCATTCATAGTGTTGTTCTCAACATTACATAAACCTTCTTCGCCCATTTTTTCGCCTCTTCAAAACCCTAAAACACACAAACATCCATGGCCGCTCCTACCAGGGACCAAGCCCTCTCTCTTCTCGCTGCTGCCAACAACCACGGCGACCTCACCGTTAAAACCTCATCGCTCAAACAAGCAAAGGACCTTCTTCTCTCCATCGACCACTCTCTCGCCGCGGACCTCTTCCCTTACTTGCTTGAGCTTCAGTCTTCTCCCGAGAGCCTCGTTCGCAAATTGCTCATTCAGTTAGTTCCTCACTCTATTTTTATTTTTAATTTTGTTCTTCCTTTGTTTGATCTCTAACTTCGTGTTGTTGGGACTTTTTAGTTGTTTATGCCTTTTGGTGAATCGACAATTCGGTTTGTCGTGTTTTCTTGATGAATTTGGCGTTTTAGGGTAATGCAGCAGGACTAAATTTATGCTTTTTAACTAAACAAATTTCTCATGTGCATTTTTTAATTATTTATCTGAAGTGATATCCTCTGTTTATTGAATTATGATGCGAGAGTGTGTTGGTTTGGTGCAATTTCTCTATCTGGAGTTTAGTAGCTTGCTTGTTTCCATCCATCATTTGTGCTACCTTTGTCTTCCGCTCTCCACATGTAGCAGCTTCTTGCGTGTGTGTTTTTATGTGGGACTGATAGATATATATGTAGCACCTTCTTGTGTGTGTGTTTTTATGTGTGACTGATAGATATATATTTATTTTTAATTTGATTCCTTCACTGCATTTCAGGATAATCGAGGAGATTGGTTTTAAAGCAGTTGAACACTCTCCTACGCTGATATCTGTACTATTAACATTTCTACGTGACAGTGATATAACTGTTGTAAAGCAGTCTATTGTTAGTGGCACAAATATCTTTGGTAGTGTTTTTGAGGAGTTGATTTTGCAGGTACTTCTTTTGTCCCATTGCCTACTTAATAATGGTGGCTATCTCCCTTTTCAATCTTTAACTTTCTCTGGTCTTGTATGAATTAGCATGATACATGCACATTAACTCTCTAGATATAGTTATTTCCAGTGGTTCATCTAATTATTGGTCATTGTTAGATGGATTTTTCACCTCTTTTAATGCCTGCAGCCCATATGTTTATTAAATAAAAGAATGCATTTCTCTCCCATTTCATTAAGTGATCGTAGTAGATTTTATGTATTATGAGCAAATGGTAGTGATATAAATCTGGAAAACCAGTTTAGTTAAGATGAAGAGCTCAACCATTATTTTTAAGAATGAAATTCATTAATATGAAGAGCCTCTGTCCATTTCAACCTCTCTAGTTTACATACTTTGGTACATAGTATGATACTGACCAAGTGATAGTAAATTGGAAAACAAACAGTTTCAACAAAATGGTAAAGTTGAGAGGTGGCTAGAAGATACTTGGATGTCAATGCTTAAGTTCAAGGATGCTGTTTTTGGGATTGCTCTGGAGGTAATTTAGCTTCTAGTTTTTAATCCGTTGTTGTTGCCATAATTGCTTGGGGGACCATTGCAAATGTATGTTACTGTTAAATTTTACTATCTTCTGCTATTGTTACTTTCTTGAAGGTGGTATATTGCTGTGGAATATACTAATAAGCTATATTCAACATATTGAACCATGCAATCATTTAATATTTGAAATACAATTGAATTTTAGCAAAGAGGTCTCTGTTTTAAAAGCTTTGTTAGACTTTTGTCCAATCATAGGCAACCATCAAGGGGAATCACCATTCTTAGGGTTTTGATCACTGAAAGCATGTTGTCAGGTCTGTTTGGTTTATGATTTTGAGTATTCAGTTTTCTGTGGTGCTTTTTCTTATATGGGGCCTATAAATAGCTAACACTCCAGCAGACTGGCTTGTCCATCATGAAAACATTTCCGACTCTGACACCTCTCGGACATGCCTTGGACATGTGTCAGACACACCTTTGCAAGTGTCTATAGTAAAAAACGGGCTTAGATATATATAATTAGTCAAAGTAGTGAGTTTTGATTTTGTTCTGTATAAATTCGTTTTCTTTGTTTTTCATCCTGTAAAATTTGAAGTCTTCTGTTTTTAGTTCTTATAAGATGAACGAAATTTGGTTTTAGTCCCTTGTTTCAATAATTTTCATCCCTCTAAACTCTATTTTTGTTACCTAGCATTCATTTTAAGACAAATAATAAACATTTATTTTATGGATGATACTCTTGTTAAAGATGTCGTCACACTGGATCTCTCGTTCAGCTCATAAGCTATTAACAAGTTTCACATAATACTAGAGATCAAAAGCTATGATTTCAATTTTAGAGGGACTAAAATTTAAAGAATTCTTTTAATAGGAACCAATATCAAAACATGTAAACCTTGTTTGGAATCTTATGTCATTCTTTTAAACTTGAACTTGTGGTGACTACAACAGTGGGCTTTGTTTTATTTCTGATTTCTGACTGAGAAATTAATTTGCTTGGTATTGTAGCCTGGTTCTGTCGGAATAAAGTTGCTGGCACTGAAATTCCTTGAAATGTTTGTGTTACTATTTACATCTGACGTCAGTGATTCTGAGAAATTAGCCACAAAAGGTACCGCTGTTCATATTTTAACAAGTTTAATGTATGCATGAGTTTAATGGCTTGAGTTCTTAAAAAACACAATTTCTACTTAAGGTTCCAGTTTAGGATAGGGAATTGATACGTTGATAATCATTTAGTCATACATTATTGCTAAAACCAATCCAAATGCAGGAGTTAGACAAGCTGTTAATGTCTTGTGGTTGGTTGGTGGTCATCCTCACCCTGTTCTTGATCCAGTGGTGCTCATGTCAGAAGCAAATAGGACTCTTGGCATTCTATTAAATTTATTGCAGTCCGTTGGCAGTCCTCCTGGTTGCTTGACTATTACTGTTGTAAATTGGTGAGTTTTAATGTGGCAGCAGCCAATGGCCTGTGTTTAAATATCATTAACATTTTTGTGTATTCTTTTTTTCCTGGCAATAGATCCTATGGAAATTGTGTGATAGGTAACTCTTTGAATGTATAAGTGGTTGCATATTAAGGCTTTTATCCTTTATTGCCTGATAAGTTGGCTGATTAACATTTTTTTTCATTTATTTGCATGTTGATTTTTGTACCCCCATTAAATCATTTTCTTTTCTCTCTGTACTAAGATTGCTGTTCTAATGGCATACTCTTCTAATAAAGGCAACAGGAATGTGAGAAACATTCAATACTCACTTGTTTTTTAAACTAGCTAGGAGCATTTAACAATGTGTATTTAATGTTCCTTGACCGATACCCTCAACACACTAGTCACCAAGACCCTTTATTAAACATGTGGGAATGCGAGAAAGTTACAAAAACAGTAAGGGCGAGAGAGATTTGATCTGAAAACAGAAGCTAAATCTTGTATTGAATTGAATGAATGTCCAGAACACAATAACCAACCAAAACCGATGGCTAGTTTTTGTCAACTGAAACAGAATTCGAACAGACTAGTGGACTCAGTTGCATGTGCATGATAAAACGATATTAGTTATTATGAAATTTGGTTGTTTTCTGACGATTTTTTTTCATTGCCTTGTAAAAAAACAGAAATGCCTATCCTAGCTCCTACAAGGCCTGTTTTTAAAACTCTCTCTGCTTAGGAATTTAGTAGTCTAATAAATATTTGTTTCTATACTTTCTAATGGTACACACTTTGAATTTATGTGTTGTCTGCTTAACTTTTCATTACGTCACTGTGTTGAATTTCAATGACTGTAGATGAATTTTGAAATTTTTGTTATTCTTTTACTGCTTTTTATATATAAATAAATGAATCACACGCCATTAAGTTCATATGTCTATGTGAAATTATATTTCCAGTGATCATTGATCTTACAGATGGTATCACTGCAGTAAGTTTATAATTTTTGTCCTGAGCCATTTTTTCTTTTGTCTGGTAAAATTCCTTTTAGTAAATTATCTATTGTCCATGGCATGGTTTAAGTTTAGGAAAGTTTTCCTCTTCAAACTAGGAACTGATTTATGTGCATTCTGTTTGATGTCTACAATCTCCCATGGGAGTAATTCATATTTTTGTCTGTTCTGTTTGTCATTTTTTGCCCTTTGCTCAGCAAAGAAATCATTTGTAACACTCAGCGGTGCTACTTGCATGCTTTCAAAGCTCCAATTTTTGTGTGTAGAGTGCTTCTGATTCTGTTTGTTTCTTGAAACATGCAAGAAAGAGTTGATGGTATTGATTCTTTTATGAATTAAAGACCAGCTTTTCATTTCCTCACTGGTACTTATAGATTGCTTTCATACAATGCATGTGGAGGGGTTCATTTTTCATGTTTCGAGAAAGGGCTGTAAAAATAATACAAAATATGGATTATAAGTGGGGGTTCCCAAGAATAACAGTAAAAATGAAAATAAGATCAGAGGATGTTTGTTATTGCTTGTGCATTTTTTTAGGAGTAAAAGAATAAATTAAGACAAGATGGCTACATGGATAATACTACAGAGGTGCTAGGGACAGGAAAGTACATAAGGTCAAATCCAATTGGCACAAAGTATATGCCCATGCCTTTCTGGTCAACTATTTTTTCTCTCTTATCCCCCTTTTATTTGATTTATCTCTATTTATTTGTATTTACCGTGCATGTAAATGAGTTCGGCAACTTGTCAAATTGTAAGTAAGGATGCCTTGTTTCCAAACACGATGGTCCTAACGTTTAAAAGTTTAAAATTGTATGCACATTTCTTGGAAACCATTGTTGCAGTTGCAATATTATTCAATATAATATGTTTATTTTACAGAGTTCGAAGTATTGTAGTGTTTCTGTTCTGCCTTACTCATTTCTATGCAGGAAGGTGTCAAGTTTATTTCTTAAGACTATAGTCTATCTTTTGCATTGGGATTTCACGTCAATATTATTACATGATACACTCAGTCTTTAATCATTACTGATTTCATTCTTAAATCAATGAAATTCTTTAAAAAATGAGCATATTACTGCATTTTGCCCGTGGTTTTACTATGTTGAAAATGGAGTGATCACTGAAGCAGGGACTCATCGATCAAATAAGTTCAACTACTTGTTATTTTAGTAACATTGCAGCATGCTGACCAGTTCTTTATGGGAGTTGTTGGCCTTGGATACTTCTGCATTGGTGGTTCATAAGTTGGAAGTTACCTTGATAAGACTGTGTAAGATGGTTCATTATTTATACCATGGAGTGCCAGTTGGCTGGGTGGTAGAATTCGAAAGTGATGCATTATAATGGACATCTTGTGAACCGAGGGAACATGGTCATCAAGTGATGCAGTTTATTATTGTAAACTGTTTAAGAGACCATTTACTATTTAAAATTTCATGCTGTAACACAGTTAATGTATTTATTATTTTATAACAGCTGATACACAGTTAATGCTTCAATAATTCAATTTATATATTGGTGTTTTTGTGTTATATATTTGTTTTGGCATTTTTATGGATTTTGCACTCCATTTGTTAGCATATCAATAATGCTAGAACCATTACATAGTAAACCCATTAAACTTCTGTTCAGCTGATCCTTAGATTGTTCTGGCAAAACCAGGTTAAAGTGCAAGTGTTTTGTTTATCCCTTTTCATTTCTGCAGCTGGTTTGCAGTTTAAACCTGCTTTTGAAATTAATCTCACGACATGGACATTCAATTTAGAGTTTCATCCAAGCTAACAATTCCTCATCCCTTCAAAAATATCAGCAAGCAAGAAATGTGATAAATGGTGGAATGAATACTAACTATTTGTCAATGTTACATTATAAAAATTACACTACTTCTAGCCTTTTGTTTTGAAAACTAGATTCTTAAAAACTCCGCAATAAATATTAAATAATATAATTTATTTTCATTGAACTCTATCCAGTTTTTAAGCTGGCTGAGGGTGTTCATTTTCACATATGCCACCCTCTTTATGACAATGCACAGTGCTTCTAAGTGACTAGGATTAATGTATAAACATTAAAGGAGAATGACAATCGATATGAATAATTTCTCTTTGCTCTGTAGTTGCATGCATATTGTTATTTAAAAACTGTGACAACATAAGGCTGTACTTCTAAAGTTTTAAAAAATCTTTTAGCATTTCTACATGAGTTGGCTAGGTTTATTTGATTTTGTCTAGCAGTTGTCTTATTGAGGTTCTAGTGGTAGCAGCAATTTCAGAGGAGTATGTATGTGCTGTTCCCTTGTGATTGTTTCAATCATTTGTAAGCTATATAGGCTTATTTCATTATTTTACCTTCTTTCATTTAGTTATCCTGAAACTAGGGATGATTTTATTCTTCATAACAAGGCGGGACTCATGTTATGCCCTATGTTGAACTGTTTAGTTGCCTGTGGTGTGGCTGTTAGCCTATGTGTGAAAATAATATGAATCTTGCAGAAACAAGATGAGCACATGTTATTGGATTTTAGTTATGCTTGTTTTATTATTTTAATTTCTCCTGGCGATAGAAATGTATTTGTTATCTGCAGCTTGTTTATCTATAAAACACAATTACTTGTCACTGTATTTTCTTCTTGTTCTTTGTTTTGGGTTGTTGGTACCTGTTTGTCTGTTTTTTTGAAACCTTATGCCTCTAATATTAATATGAAAAATTACAATTCACTGCCTTGAAGAAAAGTACAGCTATTTGATTTAATTATACTTCCATATTTTACAAATATGCTTGAATGAAATGTCCAACTGAAACTGCTTTAGTAATCTTTATTTTTTCCATTATGTTCACCCGTTGTGTTTTTCTCTGCATAATGGCATGCCTCTGTTTGTTAACATGGAACAATATTCTAAAGATAATATGTTGTGTACTTATTTATTAGTTTGCATCTTATAAGAAGTTCATACTGGATTATTCTTCATCACTGCTTTAGTTTTGGTAGTATTGTGCTGTAGTGAAACACTGACAAAGGTTTGGCATATGTTTTTTTAATTTTGGACATTTCTTATGTTCTTAAAGTTTCTGCATGCAAACATTTTTTAAAGGATACACGAATTCGAGTATACAAACAATTGAGTTTTTGATTATGATTTTAAATTTTAAATCATAAGCCACTGGGGTTCTTTCCTTGTGCAATGCCATGTTTATCCGACTGTCCTTTCATATTAATTTATTCGTTGTCACCTGAGAACAATAATAAAGTTTCATTTTAAAAGTTGGCTACCAACTTTTGCCCCCAAAATTGACTAAAGAAATAGAAGAAAAATATAGTGTACTCAGATATCATTTCATGACATTGTGTATAATTTTATGGCAATGTATCTCTGATATCCATTTCATTTCTGTCTGCTTTTATTTTTAGTAATGGTTTTGTATTCTTATATTCTGACCTGCCACAGAAGCTTCTTAAAATCTTTAGTTCTTTCTCCTTTAGTTGTCTTGTTCATATTATTTTACTGAGGATACAAGTATGCATATTTTAACCCTGGTTTGAGATGAAAATGGAGGTTTGACAAACTGAGTTTTAAGTTTCTTAAATGACATTGGTTCAGTTTAGTATTGAAACCTACTTTTCTCGAGCTTCTTGCATTGTGTTTCAGTTTAGCTGTGTTACATGACCCATAACACTGTTCCTTTAGCTTGGTTTATATGGAATGAATAGAAGATGGAGTTGCAGTAAGCACTGGGTTGCCTTATTTTGAATGACTTTATCAGATGAGCAAATAAGATTGCTAGGGATTCCAAAAAGATTTAGTGTTGCTCTCAGTTTGTGGTTTTCTGGTGTATTTGGTCTGAAAGAAAAGATAGATTTTTATCTGTTCTGCAGGCTTCTTTCAAGCTAATTTGGGATCTAAGTAGTTTATCTAGGTCCTTTGTGAAGCTCTGCCAATGGTCATTTAGGGGATTTTGGTTTGATAAGAGAGATTGGCATGCTCTGTTGCATGGTTCTTGATTTTTATTTCCTTTTATTTTTTTTTGTTTTTTTTTCTCTTTGGGATATCTTGTACTCTATATTTGCATCTTTCTTTTCCTTGATAAATTCTTAGAAAAATCCTCAGATTTGGTAAAAGTTACGTATGGAATATATGAATAAAGCTGATAGTCCAGCACTCATACTATATTTTTTTCTTCAAAATACGTTGGTCTAAAAGTGCTCTGGCAATGTGGAAACAGGAAGAAAGGAATATCCCTGCATCACCTATCGCTTGAGTCTGATTCCAATTGCTACTACAATTTTTATGTTTTCCAACAAGTATTTGTTAAATAACTAATTTATTTTAAACAACAGTGATAACCAAAATTTTATTAGGAGCTTTTGAACACCTGGCAGGCAGTTCAGTCAGGTTGCTTCTAACATTCTTTGAAAGTAGTTGTCCGTCACTTAAGCAGGCAAACATCCGCTAGGTTGTTAAATATGAATTTGAAATAAAATGTTCGTTAAAATCAATTAAATGGAATTCTTTAACTATTGTGCATAGGATGCTGTTTGTTATATGCACTAAAAAAATACCCTGTTAATGGTTGGTTTGCTTGTTTGTAGCTCGAATTATGAATGAATAAGCCTACAGTGACATGTTTTTTCCCTAAGTTCTTGGTTTTAAATTTTCTTGGTTTTTGCTTAAACTATTTTATTGCTCCATAGCATTATTTGTAGTTGCTGTTGTTTAGATAATGTTTCGCTTCTCTTGCCTCCATTGATTGTCATGTCAAACCTAACTGTTTGAAGTATTTGTTTTGACAGTTTAGCAGCCATTGCAAGAAAAAGGCCACAACACTATGATACTATTCTTTTAGCACTGCTTGAATTTGATCCAAATGCTCTAACAGCTAAGGGATGTCATGTTGCTAGTATTCAGTACTCCTTAAGAACAGCTTTGTTGGGATTTCTTAGGTGCACTTATTCACCAATACTAGAGGTAAATGTGCTTTTGTATTTTATATTTGAGCCTCTAACTTAAACTATCTGGCATACTTTTAGGATAAATGCACTGTAAGAATTATTTGGCCTAGTATTTTGTATCCATGAAATGTTGGTCAAAAGGAATCATGATATATTGTATATTTTTATTATTAATTACTTTTTCATATTTATCATTACACACCAAATTACATATATCTGTACTAAGCATGGAATCTGTGCTCCTTTTCTCAGATATTTCTCAATCTCTCATTTTACTTTTGAGAAACTATACCTCGATAATGGTTAGTGCTTTATTTTCATGTTCACTTGCTGATGGCCTAGAATGTTTCATGTAGAAATTGGCTATAATTTTTCTTGCATGCCGTTACTGTTTTCCTATGTTTCAAGAATTGTGCCATTTGCTTCACAAATTTTTGGAATTAAGTATTTTATGATTAAGAACAAATTGCTACTGACAAGGGCAGGTAGAAAGAATATTCTGATGAAATTTTTTGTTAGGATCTCTTGCTTTTTGGTTTAAAAGACATGGACTGGCATTCTGTGGCTAACCATGATTAGACTCATTGTTTTAAATAAATATTTTATTCACATTTTGCAGTCAAGAGAAAGACTAATAAGGAGCCTACGAGCTATGAATGCAGGGGATGCTGCAGATCAAGTGATTCGGCAAGTCGACAAAATGATTAAAAATGGTGATCGTTCTACTCGTGATGCACGAATTAGCAAGGTATGTAGCAACTTGCTATCTTTTGCTGTCAAAGTAAGCTGCTGATATTGAGCATAAGTTTTTATTTTTCCCTTCATTTATATCACATTAAATTTGATTTTTAACTTTCAGGATGATCAACCATCAACTCAGTCATCTGTTTCAGGGGAATTATCTAGAAAAAGACCTGTTCCTCTAGATAATGAACAAATGACCAATGGTCACGAAACCATCTCTAAACGGATTCGTTCTGGTCCTGACTCTCACTCTACTTTACCAGCTAAAATAAATGATTCTGGGCAAGATCCTAACTCTGTTAATGGAGTATCACCTAATGTTCCTTTGCTGGATAGCGAAATGACTGCTGTAGAGCAAATGATTGCTGTGATTGGTGCTTTACTTGCTGAAGGAGAGAGAGGTGCCGAATCTCTTGAAATCCTGATTTCAAAGATTCATCCTGATCTATTGGCTGATATTGTCATAACTAATATGAAGCACTTGCCTAAGACTCCCCCACCACTAGCGAGGATTGGGAATTTACCAGTAACACGTCAATTAAGCTCCCAAGTCAGTCAATCACAGGTTATAGCAACTTCCGTTCCAACAAATTCTGTCCAATCATTGTCTGGTACTGGCCAAGCTTTGTTGCCTTCAACTACAGCTGCTGTTATTGGCGCTAGTTCATTGCTGTCTGACACGTCTAACTTCAGTAACCTGCCTGCTGATTCTAAACGTGATCCACGGAGGGTAAATCTTCTTTTTTTTTGTAGAAATTGGAATTTGGTAGTCTATATTTCCATATAGATAATTTTTTAGAATACAACATGTGTTACCTTGAACCATCTGGTTCAAATTTTCAGGATCCCCGTCGCCTCGATCCCCGGCGTGTTGTGGTAGCTCCTGGAGGAGCAACTGTATCAATTACAGATGATACTGGGGCCACAAAATTAGAGTTTGATGAACCTGTTTCCTCCATTAAGCCTGTTTCACTTCCTGTCGTTACTGCTGATGACAACACTCCATCAGATTTAACAGTCAAACTAAAAAATGATGATATGATCTCTGAAGGTACCTCAGTTTCAGGACCTGATCAGGTAATCCCTAAAACAGAGATTCAGGAAAGGCCTGGAGATATTCATCGGATTGCTGAAGCAGATACTTCCTTTGGTCCCTCAGTCTCATCAAGAGAGGAGGATCCGAGTATGGTGAATCTGTCAGATGACATTGAAACAATTGGTACAGATTCATCATCTATTTCAGAGTTTGATCAGTTTTCTCTTGATGTTCAAGTTGAATCCACATTAGAAGATACCTGTCTGGAGTTACCACAGCTTCCACCTTATGTTGAACTATCCAAAGAACAGCAAAGTATGGTGAAAAACATGGCTGTTAGGCATATAATCAATTCTTACAAACATTTACATGGGACATATTGTCAGCAGTTTTGGATGCCACTACTTGCTCGACTAGTTGCTCAGGTAGAAAACTGTTTCTTTTACTGTTTCAAGGTTTTATTTTTATATCAACGTACCGTCTTTTATTTTTTTATATCTTTCACATCATATTTCAACGATTCTTTTTTTAGTATTTAGTTAATAATCATTTATACACCACTATAGAAATCCAATAACCAACCTTCACCATTAGAAATTCAAAAGTACAACTAATAAATTTATATTGTAAGTTTGTAGAAGAAGAAAGATTTATATAAATGTGTTTGTTTATTTCTTAAACTTCTTTTGCAAAAGTTTTCAAAAGAAAAACATACACAGTTTCATTTTTGTGTTTTGATAAGGAAAAACGGGAGGAATGTATGATGTATTTACTTATATGAAAAACTAAACTTTGGCTGTATTCCAACCCCTATGAGCAAATTGCATTCAACATAAGGAAGAACGGAGCATTTATTCACTTTAATTATTTCTTGCCTGTCAATTGCAGATTGATGATGACGATGAGTTTATTATGATGCTTCAAAAACACATCCTGGAAGACCACTGGCTAAAGGTGTGTCTACATTTTAAAATCTGTTGTAAATTGTTAACTAAATTTATTTCTAACTTTTTTACCTGTGTCATGGATGGAGTAACAGAAATTTATTGAATATTTTTCAATTACTGTTGTTGCTGCCATTTGTCTGATGGGTTGTTTTTCATTTTAGTTTCTTAAAATGGTACTTTGCAATTGCAAACATTCATCATCATTCTTGCATCAGGAGTCAGGATTGCATATTGTTTTCCATTATGAAATGAACTAGACATACACACATTCATAGTAGGAGGTGTAAAATGCATATGATGGTATTTTACAAGTAATGAATGATATTATATTAGTGTACCGATTTATGTGTAGGAAATCATTAAGGTGCTGGTAATTTCCACTACATATGTGAAGTAGGTTGCCTTGTCAAGTTTGACTTTTGTGAATCTTGACATTAGTAAGATATATCAGATTGTAAAGTAAACATGGGTGACCCACAGTGCACAAGGCTCCCACCTAGTTGGGTTTAGGGAGAGTAGATGTCTGCATTAACCCTGTGAGTGGAGAGACTGTTTATTTGAAAGTATTAACCATACAATTCTGTGAAGGCTCAACCTCATACCTTAGATTAACCATGAAATAATTGTTAGTACTTGTGCCAGTGCCACTCAAGGTTTATACTGCCAAGCAAAATTATATGATACTGTTGTATTTGATTATCATGAATAGGTTTTATTTGGTGTAAAGTGAGCTGTAAAGTAGGTTTGGGAACATGATAAACAGATATAGGACCATCTGGATGATAAGGGCGTGGTAAAATAATTTTAGCTTGAAGGATTAAATAAGGGTGTGGAATTCTAATATTGTTCCAAAAATTGAGGAATTTAAAAAGGGAAATTAGTTGGTAAAGTAGTGTCCTGTTTTATCACCTCGAATGTTTTTATAAGTATTGCTTAGATACAAAACTTGTCTTAATTCTTGACTCTCTTTTTTGTAAGTACTTTTCTTAACAATTTTACAGATGTGTCTCTAAAATATATGTTTCTCTTTATTAATTTCTTTTATAGGTTAACTGATCACTTACTGGTGGATTTTCAGGGACATGAACTCGTACTGCATGTTTTGTACCATCTGCACTCCCTTATGATATTGGATTCAGTTGAAAATGCTTCATCTTCTGCTGTTTTATATGAAAAATTTCTCTTGGGAGTGGTATGCTCAAAATTAGTTGTTTGATCTTAATGAACAACACTTTTCTATCTTTTTCTTATAAATGTGGGACATACTACTTCTTTGTAGGCCAAAACTTTGTTAGACTCTTTTCCAGCTTCAGACAAGTCTTTTAGTAGACTTCTTGGTGAAGTTCCACTTTTGCCTGAATCGTCCTTGAAGATTTTAAATGATCTCTGCTATTCTGATGTTATTGGTCATGATGGAAAAGTTATCCGTGACATTGAACGTGTGACTCAAGGCCTTGGTGCTATCTGGAGTTTAATTTTGGGGCGTCCACAAAATCGCCAAGCCTGCTTGGGAATAGCATTGAAGGTAAGCTGTCATTCCTGAGACTCTAAATGCAGAATATGTATCATTTGGACAGTGTATATTATCTTAGCTATTTATTTATATGCATCTGTGGCATATTGGATGCTGGCACTTTGTCTCATGGACTTCAATAGTAATATTTGGAAATGAAAAGGCTTGAAGGACTAAATAATTTGGAATGAAAACAATCTGCCAAACGTATGATAATAGTTTTAGTGGTTAAAGAATTTAAAGTGGTAGTATTCACTATACTGCTTCCATGCAACCATCTAAGACAACATTTCAGGTAGCTTCATTAATTTTGCGTACCATGTGTACACTGTATATATGTTACTAGGAAAAAGAAACATTGAGTTGACACAATAGGTTAAACAAATCTCGTTCAAATAGGTTTTGATACCATATTAAGAAGGGAACTTTAAGTCTAACTTAACCTCAGAAAACCGACTTGTAACGTTAGGATTGCCTCGACTTATATACTGTAAATTGACCTTATTTCTAGTCGATGTGTGATCTCCAATGATTTATGTAGGATCAATTCCTTGTTTCTATAATTAATAACACTCTCACAAGTTGCAGCATATAAGTCATATGTGCCCATCTTTTTTCAGTATAATATAATTAATCCTTGGTCCTTGTATAGACTTGGTGAATATGTCAATCTACTGTTCATTACAGTTTATAGATGTAGTGATGATATCGCCTGACTCTAGCTTTTCTTGTGAAATGACAATCCATCTCATGGTAGGGTTTATTGATAATCCCAAAAGTTTGATCAAGGCATGGGTATGAAAATTAAGTTTGAGTGAGGTGTGCATAGTGGATTTAATAACACTACGAAGTTGAGCATCAATCTTTATCCATTGTTCTTGATTTTCTGTATGAATGAATTCACTAGTGGTAGTGAAGTGGATTTGTAGCACAACCCACGTAACCATAACCCAATATCGGAAGTCGAAGTGGATTAGTTAAACCTGTCTATTGTCTCAATACTAACAATATGGTTAGGAAATATAGAAAATCTGTTCTAGAGGTTGATGTGGTGCTGGAAGACATTATAAATAAAGTAATAAAATAACCTAAGGAGAGTGAATGCGAACGTGGGGGGAAAAGTCTTTTGGAAATAGTGGCTCTCTATACCATGTAAATTGTCATGAAAGAGAGAAACATTAAATAACATTAAGTTGAAATTGTATGTATCTGAGCAGCACGAGTGCTTTATTTATATTAAGAAAAATGAATCAATATTAAAAGTAGAGGGGATTTGATATCATCTAATAAGAAACATATGATACATGAATAAATAAATTTGTGTGTAATAATACATATATAATTGGGATATTTTTTATTATATATGATTGGTTTTTTATTTCTGTAATTTTAACAATATCTAGCTTAGAAATGATTGAGATATATATTGTAAAATCACTGTTGAACAAAGTCTCTAACAGTGAAGGTTTGGGTCTTAGTAATTATTCCTTGTATTCTTGCATCACCACTGTTAATTTGCTCTTTGTTTATTCCATGGGCATGCCGATAGTTTGGAGTGGGTCCTTCAACGCATGTTTCTCACAATGCACATAGTTCTTAGCATATTTCTACCTGTTATTCCAATCCTTGGCATTTCATATAAGGTAGAAAAGTAAGTTAAATGTATGGAATCTTCTTGGAATGTTCTTTGGGCGTACTTTACTACTCATTAAGATTCCTATTTGTATGTCAGTACCTGTTAGCGGCAGTGTTACATTTTAGTTTACTACTCCGAGAAAGAACACAAACTGTAATAGTCTTATTTCACACCTACTGGGTACTCTTCAAACAGGTGCTTCAAGTGGTCTCCTTTGTGTGTCCAGATCCCATTTACTAATTTTCTTATTTCTTTATCAATTAGTGATATACCAATATCTCATCAATTTTGACCCAAGAAAACAAAAAGCAACAATAATCCAAACGCATTCAGTACGTTTTTGGTTTGACAATTTAAATTTTGATCCACATTCTGGGTGTACAAAAATGGATCATGGATGGCTTGACTTGATCTGGTGAGAAACCAACATGCACTCAATCCAAAGTCCAGAAATTGTCACAGTTGTTTCACTGGTGCAATTGCTGCATTGTAGCCTTTTAAAGATAGTCTAGTGAAAGTTGAGGTTGCTAGTTACTTGTTAGCTTGGTGAGAACCTCTCGAGGATTGTTTTAGTAATTAATGATTAATTCTCTTGTAGCCATCAAATATTTTTTTTCTTTTTTAGTTTGCATGTTTTGTGAGCTTGGTTTAACATTTCCCGTTAATATTCCCAATAAAATGGGTGATTGTGCGTGAGAATTCCACCAGGTGGGGTATGAAGAAGAAGAAGACATGCAGTCTTCTGCTTGCAAGTAGAAGCAGTTTCCAGGTTGAGACCTGGTGAAAAGGAACCAGCTTTACTGTTATGTCAAGGCTTGCTCAGCACTCACCATTACTTTTTTTTTTTCAATACATTTTTTAAAGTTTATTGCTCTCAATGTATTTGAGTACCAAGTCCCCCTATGTCTCGTAAAATGGCCAATATTTCAAGCTGCTATTTGTTTGCCTGTTTTCTTAACCTTGACTTTCCTTTTCCTCTGATTTAATCTTTTTATGGTATCATTTTTCCAATGTCTAATTTACTGTTTCACTATGGCAGTGTGCTCTCCACCCACAGGATGAGATTCGAGCTAAAGCTATTCGGCTGGTATATGTTGTGAAAGATTTCATGGAGTCTGCCGGACTGTTAATTGATAATGTAACTGAATGCTCTTGCTTATGTTGGACAGGTTACAAACAAGCTCTTTCAGCTTAGTTACATATCAGGAGATGTTGAAAAATTTGCAACAAACATGCTGCTTTCTGCTGTAGAACATGAAGTTTCAGATACAGGTCTTTTGCAATCTGGACCTGGAGCTACTGAACATAGAGCCGAGGCAGAGGTGCTTTGATATTTTCCTTGTGATGAAACTGATGATGCTTTGAAGAATTCTATAATATATCTGTTTATATTTTAATTCTGATTTTGTTGCTACCTTGTCATAAAACAATCTTGTTTATTATATATATTTTGCTTGGCCTTTGTCAGATTCATTATTATACATAAAACATTTGGAAATTAATTTTTTATTTTTTCTGCGTACATGAGTAATGGAACTTCATGTAATATTGCTTCAAATCAGGCTTAAGTATCCTTTTTCCTAATTATTTATCTTTTCTTTTGTGTTTTTTTCTGTGCATAAATTGCTTTCCCACATAATGGCTCGAGGCTTGGTCATTTTTGTTCCTGATAAACTGATTATTGGTTGTGTATACTTAATTTTTAAGGTTGAAGGCCAGGAAATAAGTACTTCCCAGGTTTCAGAGTCTACAATTTCTGAAGATGACTCTACTAGGGTGGCTAAACCATTGATTCAAAATGTTCCATCTATATCATTTTCTGAAGCTCAACGCCTCATTTCTCTGTTTTTTGCTTTGTGTACAAAGGTTAGTTTATGAATACTTCTTTCAATCTTGACAATGACTACAATGGCAATTACTCTTCATCTGGTTTTGTAACATTGATATAGTTGTTTTATATCTTTGCAGAAACCCAGTCTTCTTCAGATTGTATTTAATGTGTATGGGCAAGCCCCGAAAACTGTTAAACAGGTCTTATTTTGTTCATTATCTTAGTTTACTAGTTTTATTTTTGTAGTATTCAGTGAGTTAGGGTAACCCACCAGTTTCTTTGGTCTATATGCATGTAACTCTCAGTGTAGTTGATAAAAGATGTGATTGATAGAGTTTGCTCCCATTTCATCTTTGTAGCTTAGTAAATAGACTTTTATAAAAAAAGTTGTGGTATCGGATTGAGAGTACGTGCCTGAATTGACATTTCTCTGAATCAATTGCTCATGTGATTGTGGAACAGTATACACTTGTAACTATTTTCTTTATAATGAAAACATGAATTTTCCACATAAGGTTGACTACGAATCATGTATCGGTGCTGCCAAGAAGTTCACCATTTTATCTTTGGCATTCTGATTTTTCCTTTAGCTATTATTGGCAATAGCAGTTCTCTGTTTAACATTTCTGACTTTTTCTACTCATGCTTTTGCAGGCTTTTCACCGCCACATTCCTATTGTTGTGAGGGCACTGGGGCAATCTTATTCTGAATTGCTCCGCATCATATCTGATCCACCCCAAGGAAGTGAAAATCTTCTGACACTGGTAGCCTACTGTTCTCATTGCTTACTATGGCTTATTTTGTTCCATCATTGAAGGATTATCACTTGAATATGAAAAAAGACATTAATGTTGATCTTGTATTCTTGAAGGTACTGCAAATATTGACTCAGGACTCTACACCATCTTCTGATTTAATATCTACTGTTAAACGTTTATATGAAACAAAATTTAGGGTATGTATAGCAGTAAAAATAATTGTAAACTTTTCACCAATGATTAGATTATTTGTTTCTTTTTCTTATTTGTGTTGGTTCTCCATTGCAGGATGTTACAATTCTTGTTCCATTATTGTCTTCGCTTTCCAAACAGGAGGTTATAATGATATCTTTGTTTTATTACCTTTCAATTTATATTCTTGCTTAGTTTCCTTTAAAATGAAATTGTTTTGTCATTTGTATGTGGTCTATTGTTCAGGCTTATAAAATATATTTGAGGAAATTTCATACTTGACCCCAGACCATTCTAAGTGCAAGGAGCGCAAAACCCATTTATATTTATTAAGAATAAAGGAAATAAATATAGGATTAATACCCCTTGTATAAAATACACACATAGGGTTGTTTATTTATAAATGGAAATAATAACAGAATAATAGAAACTATCGGCAAGCCCAAACATTCAACAATATTATTGTTTAGGGTGTTCTGTTTTGCATCTTGTTTTGGTTATTTCTCAGTATAGACAATATTCCACTCCCTTTTATCGTAGATCTGTGAATTTTGGATCGGTAAATTTAATAATGCTGGTAATCACCATCACAAAGTAGGTGTTGCTGAAAAAATTAGAAAGAAATATGTAATGATTCAGGATCTTATCCAGAGCATTTGTTGTTAATTATCAGATGAAATATATTTGGTGTTCTTATCCATAATACTTGCCAGATGATAAGATTGTCATCAATATGCTTCCTTTCATTTGTTGTTTAATTTATTTAAAGTATCTTTCCATAGTTAAATCTAGATTCAGTTGTAAATATTATTCTAGAACCAGAATTTAAATCAGTATCTTTGTGACTAGGAAATTAAGTTGATTTTGGCTTTGTTTAAAGATGCCATTTCCATCTGTTTCCGCAATTTTGCCATAAATAGTATCAATAATTTTTAGCACTTGATGCTCTTGTCGTATTAGTAGTAGATATTTTTCTTAATCAGCTTGATTTCAAATTTTGATGGTAACAGGTTTTACCAATATTCCCAAGGCTTGTTGATCTTCCATTGGAAAAGTTTCAAAGAGCACTTGCTCACATACTACAGGTACATGTGAATTCTCATTCTGGATTTCATAATTTTTTGTCTCTTGTGCTTTTTATTCTTGGATGCCTTGGGCTTGGCATATTGACTGCGCTTTCATTCACTCCATGTTTCCATATTCCTGTTCCTTTTGGGTAGATGGGGAATTATGTTTAAGTTGGCCTCAATATTTCTAACTTAAAGTTATTTCTTTATCTTTTTCTTCCTTTCTAGATAGGCTAAGCATTTAATGCTGTTCATGGCAGGGTTCAGCTCATACAGGTCCAGCTTTAACTCCTGTAGAAGTGTTGGTTGCAATGCATGGAATTGTTCCAGAGAAGGATGGCCTTGCACTTAAGAAGGCATGTCTTCTATACTCTTTCTAATTTAATGTTATTTGTGAAAGTTTTTCTTTATGGTTGATTATTGATGATCTATGGACATTTGATGTATTAATGTTAGTGGAACTAGTCATATTGTGTTGTATCAACTATAGAAAAACCTAAAAAACTTCAGTGGGGAATTCTGAATTATTGTTTTGCACCATCAGATAACAGATGCTTGCTCGGCTTGTTTTGAGCAACGTACTGTGTTCACACAACAGGTTCTGGCGAAGGCATTGAACCAGATGGTAAGGAGATTCAGTGTATTGGCCAATTATACTGGAATTACTTCAAATCTTCATGGCTCTATTATTTAAATTTTCAGGTTGATCAAACTCCGTTGCCTCTACTTTTCATGAGAACAGTTATTCAGGCAATTGATGCTTTTCCTGCACTGGTAATTTTCTTTTCAGCTTTTGTTCATGCATAGCTATTTTTTCTAATGCATTTTTGTTTGTTATGATATTATGTTGATGTGGAATTCTTTAGATGATATGTGGTATACTGGTATTATTGGTAATGGGATTATGAATATGTCTCTTTAAGAAATTTTGGTGACAGAACTGTATATTCAATTTCTGCTTTTTTTATTTTGAAAAAATTGGTTTAACCGAAGTTTCAAACATATTGGTCAGATCAATTTCTTAAAATTGGCTTAATTCCTTTTCAAGTAATTCATGTAATAAAAAAGTCTGAAGTAGATAATATATCAGTAATAACAATGGCATATGTGTGGTGCTTCAATGTGTTGTTATAAGGATTCTGCTCAATTTCAATCTTTATTTTCAAAGGAAATCCTGCCATGTAGAAAACGTAAACTTATACTTTTAATGTCAATATTCTGTTTTTAGGTTGATTTTGTTATGGAGATACTCTCAAAACTCGTGACAAGACAGGTATGCTTCTCTGGAACGCAGATTATTCTGGTATGTGGACTTTGGACTGCTGATGTTTAACTTTAAATTACTAAGTGCAGGTGTGGCGTATGCCTAAACTTTGGGTTGGTTTCTTAAAATGTGTATATCAGACACAGCCACGTTCTTTTCACGTGCTATTGCAGGTACTGCATCCTCAACTTGCCTTAAATCATAACTGTTGTGGAGAAATGAGGAAATCTGTGCTTCTAAACTAGACAGCAAAGCTGAATTATAGACAAATCACAGTTATCCTAATTACTGTAGTTGTTATGATTTGATTAGCCTATACAATGTACTTAGACACTATTTTACATACTTTCTAATAAACACTATCAAACTGGGGCATATAAGTCGTAAGGACCAGGCTTTATTATGTATCTAAATACTTATGGGAAAAGGAACCTGAGATTTGTGAAATTCATGTCTAAACTACATAACAGTGATAAACAATATGGACCAAAAGTAATAAATGCACATGAAATCTGTCCCATTTTCCGCAGTGATCTGATGAAATTGTTAGCTTTTATATTTGTTTCTAATAGTTTCTAACATTAACTTTTTTTGCGTCCTCCTCGCAGTTGCCACCTCAACAACTTGAAAGTGCACTCAACAGGCATTCTAATCTCAGAGGTCCCCTTGCTTCATATGCCAGTCAACCAACTATAAAATCAACACTTAGTAGGTATGTTTTTCTAGATATGAGTATTTGAAAGGCTCTATTGCATATTTTATTCTGTCTCTGTGATGTTGGTCTCTGAATACTCCTTTGCTCTAATAATGGCCCCCTTACTTTTCTAATTAAAGAAATTCTGGCCTGCTGTCAATCTGCCATCCAATTACTAGGGAAATAACTGACATAACAATAGCCTCATCGCAAGACGCATGATTGTCAGATGTTACAGCATAACAACATGCTTCTGAGTTCAATAGGACATACTGTGACATGTTTGATTAAACGAAAAATTAATGTATCATTACCGTGCGTTGTAATTTATTTTAATTCTACAAGTCATAGTGGGTCCTATTAAGCGATTAATTCTACAATAAAATGCCTCATCCAAAAGTTGTGTTCTATGTCAGTTATTTCAATTAGCAATTGGATGGCAAAATTAATCTTACACCAGTTAACAACATTTTATGATTATTTAAAAATCCTAGCAATTGGAAAAGGATATACGAGCGTTCTATATTTTCTAGTTTCAGTTTCTCCTTCGCATTTTTCTAGTTTCAGTTTCTCCTTCGCATTCTGGTATAGAGAAGCGAGGTCTAAATTTCGTTGTAGTCAACTAAATTGATGTATCCATGTGCAGATCAATTTTAGCAGTTCTTGGTCTTGCAAATGAAACTCATGTGCAGCAACATTTGTCAACTACGTTACACTCTTCTGACACAAGTTCTTCAGTTCATGGAGCAACTCTTACGTGATGGTAAAGTGACTGACAAGAAATTAGGAACTGGGCCAATTGATAATTGTTGTCGACAAGATTGATCGACTTCTGGATTTCTTGGCATCCAAAGGTACAGAAAAACAAATTTATACGGTGACTTGGAGCCCCGAATGCAACCTTTTCAGAGTCTGTGACCATCCACATTGGGGCATGCATCCAATCGTATCATAGTTTTTCATGAAATCCACCGCGCCTACTAGAAAATGTATCATAGTTTTCTTTTTGTGGTTATTTTATTTTTTTCATTGTAATATTATTCATTCAATTTTGATGTTATATTCTTGCCTTTTCTGGGGTAAGAAGTATGATTATCCTCGTGTATTGGTTGCATAGTCATCACCATAGTCCTCTCTCCAGACGGTATGATAATGCTAAAAATGAAATCATGTCTCTAAAAGCCCCCTTTTCTAATGTCCTTTCCTAGCTTCTGGAATAAATTGCTAACAGAAAATTCAAACACTAAACATGGAGTGTTTTATAAAAGTATGAAAACTAAATTTAAACCTGCCAAATATAATTAACACATTTAACTACGTTTTCAACTCAGATCATAAACTATTGATGTCTTGATTATATAAAGGGTGTTGAGTTTATATTTTTTAAATGGTATATCAGATATGCAATGACCATTCAATTGTTATGACTATACCGGTGTAGCATAACTGCTACACGTTATCAACTAATTTTTAATATTTTTTTGGATCAGATATATGTAGTCGTTTCTCTTGCTTAAATCAGAAAAATGTTTAAAATTTATTCTGAGTACTTGATCATTTAGAGTCAATGATGTATATTAAAGTTATTAAACTCTAATTTTAAATATATTTATGAAAGGTTTCAAGTGAGAGAAAAGGAAGGGAGCACAAACTATAGAATAATATCTTTTTTCATTTATTTTGGTTCACGTTAACGTAGAAAGCTATAACAGAAATTTTAATAACATTTATTGAATGTTTCATTTGATGGCTTGGAAGAAAAAAAAATACAATTGTCATTTTGATGTCCCTTGACTTGAAAGAAAAAATAATATATTTCATTTTCTCTAAGATGAATATCACCTGGTGGACATCAAAGACATAGGCTAACTTGACCGTGAAACACGAATTTATTAATCATTTTATAATTTATTCTTTCAAATAATAACTTCCTATCACTTCACTTTTAAAACGAACAATGGTTCACTTAAATATTTGATCTCATCCATTGGTTGCTCTCCAATAATCAAATTTATCAATGTGAATTAAAATTGATTAAAAATTAAAAGAGCAATCGAAATTTACGATTTTGTTACATAATTTAGTTTTTGCTCTTAAGCAAGGAGTTTTATCAAATTAAACTTTTTTATGTAGCTTTTTTGTATTAAGCATGTCATCCTTTAATTATATTTCTATACTTTATAAATACTATCTTAAATTTAGTTAATCTAATTTTAAATTTACATTTTGAAGATTGAATTTTTAAAATATTTATAATCTGACCACTCTAATATAAAATTTATTTTTATATCTGAAATTAATGTATTTTTAATATCTGAAATTAATGTATTTTTAATATCTGAAATTAATGCACCCATATCAAATTGTTAGACATTGAAATGAATTATCTTTCTTCGAACAACTTATGTATAGTTTCTTCCTCAATTTTAAAATTTTATTTCCTTTTTTTTTATCCTTTTTAGGAGCATTTAATTTTATCTAACGAACTTTTTATTTTATTAGTGATACATCTGATGTTATAATTCGTTATATATATATATA
>Ga0123342_1001540_pt1 | contig 38795 bp, 47 predicted proteins | sample Turbeawhitnodule_FD_89960 | JGI IMG/M metagenome (GOLD analysis project Ga0123342, IMG submission 89960) | Root nodule microbial communities of legume samples collected from Mexico - Turtle bean Mexico white nodule | ecosystem: Host-associated > Plants > Roots > Nodule | place: Mexico: Nepantla...
TGTTGTTATATTTAGCAAATATTGTACTCGATGAATCACTGTTCTTTGTGGGATCGATATCCGTCCTTAGGGACAATTATTACTTCTGACAAACGCGGTGCACTTGCCGTAAAAAGTCATCAGATGCTCGGATAGATGTGATGGGAAAAGGAAGTCTTCGATTAAATATTAATGGAGTCATACATGTCATTTCACATGGGTATTATGTTCCTGAACTCAAGAATAATCTCTTAAGTGTAGGACAACTTCAAGAGAAAGGCTTGACTATATTGATTAAAGAAGGGAAGTGTAAAGTTTATCATCCTGAAAGAGGACAAATTATGGAGGTTAAGATGAAGGAGAATCGGATGTTTGTGCTGACAACCACCATGATATTAACAAAGTCATGTTTTCAGGCGAAGCTAGAGCATAATTCCGAGCTTTGGCACAATCAACTTGGTCATTTAAGTTACAATGGTTTAAGAACGCTTTCATCCAAGAAATTGGTAAATGGGTTGCCATCTATGAATATTACAATAGATCTTTGTACATGTTGTTTGGTTGGGAAGCAACATCGAAAGTCTATACCGAGGAAAAGCCTATGGAGAGCATCCAACAAACTTCAACTTACTCATGCAGACCTATGTGGACTTATCAAACCAATTTCAAGCAGCAACAAGAGGTATATTCTATGTTTATTGATGATTTTTCTCGCAAGACTTGGGTCTACTTCTTGCATGAAAAATCTGAAACTTTCTCACTCTTTAAAAGTTTCAAAGCCCTGATTGAAAAGGAAGTTGGGATAAACATTGTTTGTCTAAGAACATATAAAGGTGGTGAATTTACTTCAAACGAATTTGGAGAATTTTTTCAGGTCAAGGTATAAGCATGCAGTTGACAACAATTACACACCTCAACAAAATGGAGTTGTTGAGAGAAAAAAAAACAGAACAATCATGAATATGGTGCGTTCTATGTTGATTGGTAGACAAGTTCCTAAGGTATTCTGGCCCGAAGCTACAAGATGGTGTGTACATATTCTCAATCGGTTTCCTACAACAGTTGTGCTGAACAAACCTCCTGAGGAAGCATGGAGTGGAGTGAAACCAACAGTAGATTACTTTCAGGTGTTTGGATGTATAACACATGTTCACATACCAGATCAACATTGAGTCAAATTGGATGATAAAAGCAGGCAATGTGTTCTTTTGGGAGTAAGTAATGAATTCAAAGCATATTGTTTGTTTGTTCCAGTCAACAAGAAAGTACTGATAAGTAAGGATGTGATATTTCAATAACAAAAGGGATGGCATTGGGAACAAAATGAGGAATACCAATAGGGCATTCTTGATTGGGGAGGAGATGAAGAATATATAAGTGACTCTGAAGAACAAAGTGAGGAGAATGTTGTGGATTATAATAATGCTCAAGAAATTGAGGAACAAAATGAAGAGGATGTTGTGGACAGTTCCATAGGCACCAATGCTCTAACTACAATTATGAGACTCCAGTTGAAGGGAGGGTTATAAGGAATAGGAGAGAGCCGGTCTGGATGATTGATTATTAAAATGGAGAAGGTCTATCAGATGATGTTGACCTAAATGTAATGATGGTCACCGGAGATGATCCAATTTCATTCAAGGAAGCTATCAAAAGCCAGAAGTGAAGAGATGCAATGATGAAAGAGATGGAATCCATAATGAAATATTAGACTTAAAGCTGACAGATTTGCCAAGAGGAATGAAGCCAATTGGGGTAAAATGGATCTTTAAAACCAAATTTAAAGAGAATGGAGAGATAGACAATATGGACTAGATTAAACCCTAAACCAAATTCAAAGTAAGGCTAGTGGCAAAAGGATATGCACAACAATATGGACTAGATTACACATAAGAATTTTCTCTGGTCGCTAGGCTTAATACTATTCGTATAATACTTGTAATAGCAACACAATATGGTTGGACTGTTTTTCAGTTAGATGTGAAGAGTTTCTTTCTTCACGGTGAACTTAAAGAGGAAATTTATATGCAGCAGCCCATAGGTTTTGTGAAAAAGGAAGAAGAAGACAAAGTGTACAAATTAAAGAAGGCAATATATGGCCTTAAACAAGCACCTAGAGCTTGGTACAAGAAGATAGAGGTTTACTTAGTTGGTAATGGCTTTGACAGATGTCTTTGTGAACATACATTGTTTACAAAATCAAAGGAGGGAGGTAAAATTTTAATTGTGAGTCTTTATGTGGATGATTTAATATATACTAGAAATGATTGCAGTATGTGTGATGATTTTAGAAGATTTATGACGTCTGAATTTGATATGTCTGATTTAGGAAGAATGAGATATTTTCTTTGAGTTGAAATTATGCAGAGTTCAAATGGAATTTTTGTATGTAAGAGGAAATATGCTCTTGAAGTGCTATCACGTTTTGGTATGAAGAATTGTAATGCAGTTAAAAATCTAATTGTTTCAGGCACAAGACTGTCAAAGGATTATGCTGAAACCAAAGTTAGTGCAACTATGTTCAAGCAAGTAGTTGACAACCTTATGTATTTGACTACAACCCAGCCAGATTTAATGTATGGAGTCAGCTTAATCAGCAGATTTATGTCCAGTCCTATTGAATCTCACTGGTTTCCAACTAAAATAATATTGAGATACTTGAAAGGAACACCTGAATTGAGCATCCACTATAAGAAATAGGAAAACACAAATGTTGTGGCATACACTGATAGTGACTTTGCTGGAGATATAGATGATCAAAAAAGCACTTTTGGATTTATACTTTTACTTGGTTCTGGAGAAATTTCATGGTCCTCAAAGAAGCAACCAGTAGTATCATTGTCCACCACCGAAGCTTAGTCTATAGTTGTTGCCTCATGTGCATGTCAGTGTATTTCTTTCTGTTTGTTGACACCTTTAATCCTTTAAAATCTGGTGGAGTTTTGTAAAGCATTTCATGATGAGAAGAATAATTTAAAATAAGTGTTGGAAGCATGTTTATAATATGCGCAACATGTATCACAAAGTATGACCACTAAATTTTGGGTAAATGAGATTGTATCATGAAAGCTCTTGCTACATTTAATATATGACTATGTTTCCTTTCAACTATGCAATTTTTTTGTGGAGTATTGACACATGATGTTTGATGCACTATTCCTTTGTTAACAAATAAATTAGTCATAAAAAATTCAGTCCCATTATCACTTGTTATTATTTTTATTGCTATCTCAAATTGTGTTTGAACACAAATAACAAAATTTTCCAAAGTCTTGACAACTTCAGATTTATGTTTTAAAAGAAAAATTCACGTGTACCTCGAATAGTCATCAACTATGGTCAAGAAATATTTATGACCTTGAATTGATGGTATTGAGTATGGTCCCCATACATCTACATGAATCAATTAAAAATATTTTTTAGATTTAGATGTACTAATAGGAAATGAAAGTCTTTTATGTTTTGAAAAATGACAAACATCACAAACAAATTATTTGTTATATTTAACAAAAGGAAGTTTAGTCATTATAAAATCAATATATTTGTTAGAAACATGTCCTAATAAAAAATGCCAAAGGGTTTCTAGATCACTAGCACTGACATTAATAGTATTGATGGTATGTGCATATTTGATGGGTTTGATTTGAAGTTTTTGATAGGATGAGATCCTAAGTATATAAAGTATATCTTGCATCTTAGTTGAACCAATTATTTTCAAGGAGTTCTTGTCCTGCATGTGACAACCATTAAAGTCCAAGGTAATAACACAAGATAAATCATCAATCAATTTTGCTACTGAAAGAAGATTAAAATTGAAACAAGGAATATACAAAACATTGTCTATGACATGATTTTGATTGAGAAAAACAGTTTTAGAATAATTGGAAATGACTTGATTTCCATTTGGTAATTTGACATAAATAGGATTAATTCGATGATATGAAGTGAAATAAGTTAATGATGAACAAATGTGATCAGTAGCACCACTATCAATAATCCAAGTGCTGAAGGAAGAAATAAAGTTATTACCAGTTTGTGTTGTCATGTTGGAAGAAATAATAGAGACTTGATTAGGAACATTGCCACTGGATTTGGCCTGTTGTAAAAGAGCTAACAATGTTTGATACTGTTCAGGAGTAAAATCAATTTGTTGAGACTCCACTTTTGACTTCGAACCTTCATGATTATGCTCATTATTATTAAAACTAGTATTCTGAAAAACTGCATTAGTATGACTCTGATCATGATTCTGATTTTTAAACTTGAACTGAGGTGGAAAACCATGTTTTTTATAGCATGTATCAATGGTACTCCCTATCTTTCCACAAAGACTGCAAATTTTGAAAGTATATCCTCTTCCATAGCTTCCTCTTCCGTATCCACCACCTTTGCCATAGGTTGTAGCATTGTGTTTATAACCTTCTTTACTAGTAGCAATCATTGCCTTAAATTGATCACCAAAAATTTGCCTCTCTTGTTGTATAACAGAGAACAAACTCTATTCAAGGATGGAGTATCCGATGAACTAATATGGTAAGGTGAACAAAGATCTTGTGAGGGATCAACCCATGGATAAATATAACAATAAGAGCCCTAATCAGAGCTCTGATACCATATTATAAAATAAAACAGAGATGAACAAAAGAGAAAAAGGAAGGCAAAAGATATGAGAATGAATATATTTTCTATAATTTCATTTAAAATCAAAACAAATAGTCTGAATATATACAAACAATACACTTATTCTAGGTCTAACTAAAGAAAGAAAGAATCAATCAATAAATACTAGAATTATAACAGACAAAGATAAAATAAAGGTTATTCACCTTTATAAAAAGAAACAACTAAGAATTAGCATCCTTCTATAACTCTTGTATCCATATCCTTTAATAAGCACACTAAAATCTAAACCCATAAACCTTCTTTACAACACAAGAATGATCCAAGAAGCAAACTTAATCTCCAAGAATGATTTTTAAAACCTTTTTGTTTTTCTCTCTTATGAAATTCATTGTTTGCAATTATTAGATTACATCCTTATACAAGGCAATAATAATTGCAAAAACAATTTGATCATTTAATGAACACATTTGTATCAATTAAATTTGATTAGATAATATAAGAAGAATATGTTAAAAACATTTAATTGATTTTTTGAAATAATTGACTATTTTCTTTTAACAGTAGAAATCAACAAATTTTAAACTGGTTCTTTTATCGAAATAACTTGTTGATTTCACATACCAGAAAAAAACAAATCTTCTTGTCCTCTGAACCCCACCCAAAAAGAAATTTTCTTTGGATTTTGATAATAATGTTACAAATGGATTTTGGTGTTTTGAAGACAGAGAAGTAAAAAGAGGTAAGGCAGACAACACTAACTTGATCAAGCATACACGCTCTCTGCAAAGGAAAACACCATTCCTTTCCAATTAATAAGCCTTTTTCATATTTACTCTCACCTACCTCATATCGAACTTTAACTTAAAGATTAAAATATCTTTTAGAGGTACACCACCTACATCGACTAATGATGAAAGAAATCTTGACATCATCGGTCAGAACTAACAAAGAACTAACAAAAACTCAAGAGATCAAGGAAGGACCAAGACCTTTAAGAACAAGTTCACTACAATTGTATTATCTTTTTCCTACTTTTATAAAAATCGTGTAGTTAAGCAAATGGTTTTATAAAAATACCATGTATTAAAAATAGTTTCATTCAGCGAACCATACCTATAAATTTAATATCATAACTTTATAATCAAACTGGTTTCGAAATTTTGACTCAATCTTGCTATCCATTAACTATATTAACTCTTCCTTTACCTAGTCAATTACGTTGATTAAAAAAGTTAATCATGACTACGGTCAAATAAATAAAGAAGTTAAAATTTTAGCCACTAAAAACAAACAAATATGTTATTACATTATAAAACCACACAAAATTGGAAAAAATTATTCCCACCTTCGTTCCAAGCACAAATTGTTTTGAGCAAGAACAGTGATATTGTTCTCCATAGAGCATAGATGGGATCCCAAACACAGTCTCAACTTCATGTGGTGGACTTCACTGATGAAGCCATGAAGCCTGGCACCGATGCATGGCTCTCAGCCTGCACTCTTGTCAGGACTGCACTTGAAGACAATGGTTGTTTTCTTGCACGCTATCATAGAATTGGCAAAGATCTTTGTGATTCTGTTGTATCTTCAATGGAAGACTTGTTTAGTCTCCCAGTGGAAACAAAAGCACAAAATACTAGTGATAAACCTTTACATGGCTACATAGGACAAGTCTCGTCGCTTCCCTTGTATGAGTCTTTGGGCATTAATATCCTATGATCCTACAAGGGTGCCAAAAATTCGCCCACATAATGGGGTTGCAGGGGAATCATCGTTTCTGGTAGGTACCCTTTTCCCTTTACACACATATTTTATGTAAAACAAGGGGTCCACTATATATCCTCTGTGTGCTTCATCATACGTTTTTCCTATTAAAATGTGACATTTGATTAAAAGGGTAAACATTATTTGCTAATTTTTCTTGAAAAAATTACTTCACATATAAACCAACTTTTAGTGTCTTTGAAGCAACAAAAATACAAAAAGAAATTACTTTACCAATGAACCACAAACCAATCGCTCTGAGGTCATTTTCAATTCAAAACTTTAAGATAACAACACTTTTTCATGCTAAATAACTGTTCTTTGTTTTTATGCTTGCCTCTTAAAAAAGAGTAGTAGCATCTTGGTAAAAAACATTAACAAATGAGAGAATATGATTTTTTCAACCAGATACTATTTTCTTCTAACTTTGTTTATGATATAATTCTGTACAAAATTGCTCATGGTAGAAGTTTCCTTTGTCCAAATATATATAGTGAAAGCATCAATAAGTATGCTAAGTTGTTGGGAGAATTAGACCATATGACAAAGAGAATGGTGTTTGAGAGCTATGGCGTGGAAATGCAAGGATGCGAGTGTATGATAGAATCAAGCGATTATCTGCTTCGATGCATGAAATATAGGACACCTGAGACGGATGAAAAGGATTTGGTAATGCCTTCTCACACAGACTTGACTATCGTATCCATAGTTCATCAGCTGAATAATCTGAATGGCTTGGAAATCAAACTTAAGGATGGAGAATGGATTGGGGTTGATGCCTCTTCCTCCTTGTTTCTGGTTGTAGTCGGTGACGCATTCCATGTGAGTACACACATATACATAAACCCTAGTTACGGATACCTATTACAGTACCATATAATATTGGACAATTATAATATATTCATCACATTCGTAATTGAATACCTTTCTCCTAGTAGTTATAAAATGAGGTAGAATATCCCATATATATTAACCCGCTTAATAATTCGTGTACATTAAATAGTTATTATTTTGTAAATAATTTGTACAAGGTCGTTTTGCATAATTAATTGAGCTTGGTGCATTATATTTTCATGGTAGGTGTGGAGTAATGGTAGAATACGACCATATGAACATAGAGTTACCATGAATGCAACGAAAACCAGATACTCTATGGGACTATTTTCTTTTAGTGGTAAGATTTTGCAGATACCGGCTGAGCTAGTGAATGAGCAACATCCCTTGCGTTATAAATCAATATTGGACAATTATGAATACATTCGTTTCTATGAGAAAGAGAAAAGCAAAGACCCTTATTCTCGAATCGAAGCCTACTGTGGAATCTCATCCCTATACTGATATCATCGAAGATTCAAGTATTTGTGCTTTTGTCTATGAATAAGTTGGATTGCATGCATTGATTGCTACCTTTATGTGTGTTCGTTATGACACTACTTCTTTTGTTTATAATTTGTGAAACAACTATTGTAAATGATGCATTAATATCTTCATCCATGTTTGGTGAAAAATATTACAAGGTTTAGGGCACATGTATGAAGAGATCGTATTGATAAATGTAATTCTCGTTTCTGGTTAAAAATTGAGTTTTATGATTGTTAGGCTGCGTAGAGTCTACCATGAGTTAAAACAATAGCAAAGAAAATCACAAGCGTTAGACGATAAAAAAGTAAAACAGAAATAAGAAATAATCATATAAATTTCTTTTAACGTAGTTCAAATGAATTACTAATGAACTTCAACTTATAAATACAGTTGCAATTGACACACGTGAATCATGCCTATGCTAAGGAGGAAGACACGTGAACAATGTTCCTCATAAAAACACAAACTAGTCATCAGATTGTTCTAATAAAGAGTCTAGGACTCAGTAAACACTAAGAGAAAAGACGATTTATTGAAACCATCTGTTGCATTGGGCAGTTTAAGACTAATTAAGTTTGCATGCAGGATTGGTGGTGGGAATCGTATTAAGTTTTCGGAAGATAAGTGGATTTGTAGTGAGGCTTTAAATGTAAGATTCCCAAGTACTCGATTAGTAAGGATAAAAGTGTTGTTGCGTCACAAGTTGGGGTTTGGGTCAATAACAAGTGGTCTTGGAAGGCGAAATGGAGGCGTGCCCTATTTGCGTGGGAAGTGGATGAAGAATCTCGCCTCTTGTCTTTGTTGGAGGACAAAGCTTTGTCAATAGGGGCTATGGATTAATGCTTTTGGAAGTCGGATGAAGATTTTGGTTTCACAGTTAGTTTGGCTTACAAATGTTTAAGGATGTCTGATGTTGGCTCATATGGTTGTTTATATGTTTTTTTTGGAGCCTTAAGGTGTTACCATCATCAATGACTATTGCTTGGAGAGTCTTGGTTGATAGGTTACCAACACGTGTGAACTTGGAGAAAAAATGGATTATTTTGGAAAGTAGTATGATTGTTTTGGAAAGCAATTTATCTAGGTTGAACTTCATAGAAGATAAACATTTATTGGAGGTGCATGTGCATTGCTGTGGTTGGGGAAATTTGGAAAGGGTAGCCTCGTGTGTTTAGCTTTGGGACAAATACTACAATTATTATGAATGAAACCCGAGCCAATCATCCTCCCCGTAGCCAAGTCCTGCAAAAACGCAACCATGAGGAGTAAAAACGACACAACAATTTAGTGAACTGGTTATCTTACTAATGAACGTGAGATTTAAATTAAAAGAAGGAACACAAATAACATCTTTCAGAGTGATATTTTCATTGAATTTAATTGTGCCCGTAGATGAGATGGGTGCAGTTGAGCCTGTGGGCAGATTAACATTTGGAATAAATGATGATGAAGTGTGTGTGAAAAATTGTCAATCATATGCAAAATGATTGGTTGCTCTGCTATCCAAAATCCATGGTTTTGTAAAAGCAAAATTAATAGACGAGTTATGAGCAAGCAGACCTGCAGTGCTAACAAACATGTCACTTTTACTGTTATTGTTGAGCGAGTAAATAGCCTTTGCTAATTGCTGAATTTGCTCAGCGGTGAATCCTTGTACGAGGTTTCTATCAGACTCATTAATGGTGTCTTCTTTGTCAGACATGATATCTTATTTAGCGGATAAAAATGAAGAGGTTGTCAGAGCACCAAAATCGGTGCTCTGATACCATATAAGAAAATTGTATGTAGGAAGATGGTAAAAAGAAATAATAAGTTTTTATTCTCTTATGTGTATATTTACATATCTTCATGTATAGGAAATATATACTAGTGTAGGGAGACTTTCTCTCTCCAAATTACAATCTAATTAGGTAGGGATCCACTAATCATGGATTCTATCATTATTAAATTAATTGCATATAATTGGATACAATATCGTACAATACTGCATACAATGATTGCGTATAATTTGATAATTATTATTTTTTAATAGAACTAAAAAGACTAGGCCAATAATGTTTTGCTCAGAGAAAATACAAGAAAATGCAAAGAAACTACTCGAGCCACCGAGAGAGTCACCGAATTCGCGAAATGTACTGTAATTCCCATTACCAAAAAGCATTGCAGTTCTAGAAGAAAAATGTTCCACGTGAGAACAATCTGTTCACAAGAACAAAAAAAAACTCACTAAGAATTAGCCACAAAAAGTGATTTAGGATTTGAGAATTGGGGAAAATGAAAATCATGTTTAGAAAAATAAATCTGGGAAAAACAAATACTAAATAGAACACGCCTAAAGCGATTTGTAATCCTCGCACTGAAGTTTCGAAGCAAAGAAAAGAACAATGAGAGAAGAACTGAGACGCTAATTTCTTGTCTGAAAAATTGTACGCATTACTCAAATTTAAAACTAGTAATTAAACCTGAAACTAGTAATTTTCAGTTAACTATGCAATCAATAATATGAATTTTCCTCTTGAACAACTCACTTTTCAATTCCGCATGAGTGTTTAGGGTGTCACATGGTGTGAAGAAGGGGAGGATTTGGAGAACTTTATGAAGCAAAACAAAGGGTGGTTCGAAAGTGTCTTCTCTAGTGTTAGTCCATGGTCGTTTAGTAGTGGTGCAAGCAATAGATGTGTCTGGGTGAGGTGTTTTGGGGTGCCTCTACCTGTATGGAATAACGATTGTTTTACGAAAGTGATCGAAGAACTGTCAAGGGAGGCAGAGGTGGTTGCTATAGACGAAGCTACCCTCACATGGGAGGTGCTAGAATTTGCCAGGGTGAAAATTAGAGTTCAGAACATTGGTAGTGTGAGATGGGCGAGAATAATACAGATCAATGGCCATAAGTGTAGTGTTTTAGTTGAGGAGGAACCAATCGGTTGTCTTGGATGGGGATGTAAAGAAAATTTCTCTTGGGATGCCTCCTCCGATAGCGTTTCTTCCTCAGAAACGTACGTTGAAGAGACTGCTTTCTCTGAAAGGAGTGGTGAGAAGCGTTCCCGTCAAAGTTGTGATGACGACCGACGGGCAACAGGGGAGGAGGGAGGAGGAGACAAGGACGGAGAAGGCGAACACCCATGGCTAAAGTCAACTTTGCTGTTTATGGAACCTGGAAAAGGTGGACAGGGGAAAGGCAGGTTATCCGCTCCGTTTGGTGCTAGACAGAGACATAAGGGACGAGATGGTAGTTTGTCTGTCATATCCCCTGATATGGTCTGTGGAGGTGCTGTTTCTAGTAACCTTTTTCTGCACGAGGCGACCAAAACAGTTATAGAGGTAGAGTGTCTTATAAACCAAGTTACGCCATCCAAGGCAATGGGCTGGGTGAATAACGTCGAGGCCCATTCTAGCACGGGTGGACCTTTTGCTCTAGCCCAGCGGGAAGAAGCATGCGTGGGGTGTTTTGACTTATATGTGCAAGAAGTCACTGGGCCGAGGGGTGCAGGTAGTAACGAAGTAGATATGGGTGGAATGGAGGCCTGTGCAGCTATGTTGAAGAGTGTGAGGAATGAAGGCGAAATAACTCCCCAGTTAATAGCCATGGTGGAACCCATTTGTCTAGCAGTGGCTTGATACCTAAGAAGATGGTGTGCGTGGACCAGCATCTTCGGTGCACAGGCCAAACATCTGCTGACGACGGCAATGAAAGGGGGGAGTCTCCTCTGTTCTGCGACGTGGATGGGACTAGGGTGAAAAGCAGGTTGAATTCCCTGCCGCGTAGACGCAAGAAGAAAGGGTTGGTGGAATTGGGGGACTCGTGCCCACAACTAAGGAGATCGGCAAGATTAAGTGCGAAACACCCCCAAGGTGGGTCGGTGCCGCTAATCCGTGCAGGTTCCTCTCCTATCTCAATCTCAGACACGACCATTAGAAATTGCAATATTCGGTTGTGCGATCCTGTTGATGAGGAGGAACCTGATAGGCTGTGGGTGGCTGGAAAGAAAGCTGGTTTAATCTGTAGGGGGGAAGAGAAAGAGGTTGTCGTGGAATTTGGGCGTATGGAAGTACGTTATTCTGAGGTATCGGTGTGTTCTAAGTTGGGAGGTAAGAATGTTTCCTTATGATTGTTGTCAACTTGAATATTAGCAGCATGGGGGGGACCATCAAATCTCGGTACCTGAGTCACGTTATAGCAAGTGAAGGGGTAGACTTTTTGTGCCTACAAAAGACAAAGTCAAAGGTTCTTACGGAGGAAAAATTCTTCTCAGTATGGGGAAACAATAGAGTTGGATGGTTGCATAATGAAGGGGAAAACGGGTGCAGAAGCTTGCTTCCTATGTGGAACGAAGACGAGTTTCTTTACAGTAGTCATGTGATGGGGAAATGATTCATAGCTATCTTCGGAAGCCATCTTAAATCCAATGCTAGCTGTGTTATGGTAAATGTTTATGCAACCTGCTCTTTGAATGATAAAAAGATCCTTTGGGAGGAACTATCTAATATCAATTTGGCATCACAAGAGAAGGTATGGTGTTTTTGTGGTGATTTCAATGCAGTTAGAAGTTGTACTGAAAGGAAGGGTACTAGGATGGGTGTCGACCATTCCAGTGAGATCGTTGGATTCAATAGCTTCATTGATGCCAACCTTCTACTGGATTTTCCTATTATGGGTAAGAAGTATACGTGGTTTAAGTCTAATGGGTTGGCAAAAAGTAGAATTGACAGAGTGTTAGTCTCGGAGGACTGGTTGGTTAGATGGCCCATGAGTAAACAATATGTGAAGCGAAGGGAAGTCTCTGACCATTGTGCAATTGTGGTGAAGTCATTTGAGAAGGACTGGGGGCCTAAACCGTTCCGTTCTGTCGATGCTTGGTTCTTGGAGAGGGGTTTCCGTGAGATGGTGAAGGAAAAATGGTTATCCTACCCCGCTGAGGGGAATGCTTTTGTGACCTTCAAGGAGAAGCTGAAGAAGCTGAAGGGAGATCTCAAAATCTGGAATAGGGAAGTGTTTGGCAACATCCAAACTCAAAAAAGTTTGATTTTGCAGGAAATAGAGGATATGAATTGCAAAGATTGTCTGGACGGACTGAGGGAAGATGGTAGGTTGAAAAGGGGTGAACTGATGAGTCGGTTGATGGTAATTGATAAGAAGCTAGAGTCCTTTTTTTGTCAGAAGGCTCGAGCTAGTTGGTTCAAAAACGGGGACTCTTGTACAAAATTCTACCACTCGTCTTTGAGATGGAGAAGGCTTAGAAATGAAGTAAAGCGGGTGGAGGTAGGGGGCCAGTGGGTTGAGGAACCTAGTACGGTCCGCCTTGAAGCGAAGAAGCTCTCTGATAGCAGGTTTAAGGCCACAAAAGATCTCGGTGTAAGACTTGATAAGGTCGATTTTAAGTCCCTTTCAAATGAGGACAACTTGAGTCTGATTAAGGCCTTCTCAATGGAAGAAATAAGGGATGCTGTGTGGCTTTGTGATGGGTCAAAGAGCCCGGACTAGATGGGTTCAACTTGTTTTTTGTTAAGGAGAGCTGAGAGGTCTTTAAAGATTCGATAGCAGAGGCGATGGCTCTCTTTCATGAGTCGGGGTGCATCCCTAAGGGTTGTAATGCTTCTTTTGTTGCACTTGTTCCAAAAGTTAGGGACCCTGCTAAGCTCGAGCAATATAGACCTATCTCCCTAGTGGATGTAATGTACAAAGTTATCTCCAAGGTGCTGGTAGAGAGGATTAAGAAAGTGTTACCTACTGTTATTGATGAGTGTCAATCAGCTTTCCTCAAGGACAGAGGCATTCTCGATAGTGTCCTAACGGCCAATGAGGTGATTGAGGATCTTAGGAGGTGCCAGATGAGTGGGTTGTGTTTTAAAGTGGATTTTGAAAAAGCTTATGATTCAGTCAGCTGGGACTTCCTTTATGACATGTTACAAAGATTAGGATTCCATAGTAGATGGATCATATGGATTAAAGGATGTCTGGCCAGTGCATCTGGTTCGTACTGGTTAATGGAAGCCCCACGGAGGAATTCTACTCGTCAAGGGGATTAAGGCAGGGAGACCCCCTTGCCCCTTTTCTCTTTCTTGTGGTAGCTGAAGGTCTTGCAGGCAAGCTATGAAGGCCAATCTTTACGCAGGTCTCTATATCGGTAGAAGTGAGGTAGATCTCTGTATGCTACAGTTTGTTGATGACACGCTGTTCTTATGCCAGGATGCATTTTCCAATGTGTTTACCCTAAAAGCGATCCTCCGGGGGTTTGAGGTAGCATCTGGCCTGAAGATCAATTTCCATAAGTCTAAGCTAGCTGGCATAAACGTCTGTAAAAGCAATATGGATTGCTATACGAAGACCCTGAATTGTTCACAGATGGAGGTTCCTTTTATCTACTTGGGTCTTGAAGTGGGGGGTAATCCGAGGAAGAAGAAGTTTTGGGAGCCAGTTCTGAGAAAGCTAAAATCTAGGCTTAGTGTATGGAAAGGGAGATTCCTGTCTATGGCAGGAAGGCTATGCTTTTATTAAATTTGTCTTGTCTGCTATTCCGCTTTACTATCTGTCTCTGTTCAAAGCTCCGGAGGTGGTCTGTAAGAGTATTATCAGTATACAGAGGAGATTCTTGTGGGGATGGGGCAAGGAGAATAGGTATGTCGCCTGGATAAACTGGAAAGACATATGCAAGCCGAAAGGGGAATGAGGGTTGGGCATCAGAGACATTAGAAAGTTTAACCATGCGTTGCTGGCTAAATGGAAATGGAGGTGTATTTCTGATGATAAAGGTAGATGGAAGGAAGTACTGGATTCTAAGTACGACCTGGACCCAAGAAGTGCCCACGTCCCCGTGAAATATCATTCCTGGTGGTGGAGAGACTTGATGAAGGTGTGTAGAGAAGGAGGAGGAGATGGGTGGTTCTAGGAACAAGTTGGATGGAAAGTAGGAAGTGGGGATAAAGTAAGGTTCTGGAAGGATGTGTGGGCTAGTAACTCGAACTTGAAAACCTTGTTACCAAGATTATTCTCTGTCTCGTTGAATCAAGGCCACAAAGTGGAAGAGGTAGGTGCGTGGGATGACTTGATATGGAGGTGGTCATTAACTTGGAGGAGAAGCAGATTTGATTGGGAATCGCTTTTGGAATCTGAGCTTGTTAATCTAATCTCCAGGGTTAGTTTCAGGAAGGATGTGGAGGATACCCAGGTATGGAAAAGTGATGAATTTGGTTGCTTCTCGGTAAAATCAGCATATGAGTTCTTAGCTAAGTCTGAAGTGGGCTCTCAAAAAGAGGTGTTTAGTATCCTTTGGAAGGCGAAGACTTTCCCTAATGTGATGCTTACGACTTAGAGGGCATTTCTGGGGAGACTCCCAACAAGGTTGGGATTGAGTAGGAGAGGGATTGTGTTGAACACCACAGTGTGTGCTCTTTGTTTGGTAGAGGAGGAGTTCTGTCAACATCTCTTTGTGGAATGTAAATGTGCACGTAGGGTATGGAATATGTGCTTTAAATGGATTGGTATTTTGTTTGTCCAACATAATAACATTGCGGCCAACTTGGAAGGTTTCTCTCTGACTAACGACAGTAAAAAAACAAAATATGGTATGGAGAGGGGTGTGGACAGCTATAGTACGGAGTCTGTGGGAGCATAGAAATGCCGTGGTGTTCAATGAAGCTGTAGTGGACGAAGAAGAGGTGTTTTATAAGGCCCAATTTAAATCATGGTTGTGGTATAAGGGACATAATTTCTGTAAATAAAAACCATCAAGCTAAAACCAACACTTGCTTCTTCTTTGGTTGCTTCTGGAATAGCTGTAAGAGAGATAGTTAGACCATAGTTTGAGAGCTAATACAGCATCTGCCTCTCCTACCAGACCTGCACCAGCATAAACATCACCCAAAAATTGATATGGCTTCATAGGAATTGAAAAATTCCCCTCCAGAGGTTTAAGCACGTCCAGCATCCGGTGCCAGACTTCTTCGTCAGTCCTGAACCTCCTAGGAAAGCACTACTGATGCAGGATATTGGATTCAATACCCAATCTAATTGGTCTTCAAGAGTTATTACCATGTCTGCCATCATCAACACTAGCAACAAAGTTTTAAAAAGAACTTTATATGAAAGCTGTGCAACACATCCTGCAGCTGATTGTGTAACAACGGGCACTTCTTTTCCTTCCCCTGCCCTTCACTCTGCTTCATGTACTCAAAAAATGATAGCTGGAAATTCCCAAGAGAAAAGACCAAAAACCTGTATCACATTCATGAACCATCCCTGCATAACCAACTCAGATGCCAAACAACCGGCCCGCACAACACACAAGCATCCTTTGTGGTTCAAGCATATGGTTTGGGGAGTACGAAGAGCACATCCTGCTCACCTAAACACCATAAGAGGACGACCCCTGTTAACTAGGTACATTGATCCCTCCTACTTCACAAGAGACCCTTTCACCTACAGCTTTTGATACATCACGTAGGGTTTAAGTTCCAATCAGAAAAGGAGAAGAAAGAGTTTTTGTCCCTATGTTTCAACCAGAGTCACGCTCTAAGTTGAGTCATATGGAAAATTTCCTCTGCATCAGATACTTCTTGCTTAAAAATAACCGTATTCCTTTGCTAAATACCCCTCACTATTGCTGCCCACATACCTTTCCACACCTGTTTTTGATAGGAATTCAGATGAGCCAAGTCAAAACTTTCAAAGTGAACCTTCAGATTCTTATGTTGAACTCCCAGAATGCCTATCCACCTAAAGCAAAGAGACCAGACCCACTGAGCGATGGCACACTCAAAGAACAAGTGTTGAGATGTCTCCTTTAAAGTCCTGCACATCTCACACCCAACATGTGACACTAACACTCCTCTCCTACTAAGGCCACTACGTGTTGGCATCTTGAACAATGACACCTGACCGAGTAAAAGCATATAGAGAAGGAAGTCCCACCTGACCGAGTCATAAGCCTTTTCATAGTCCACTTTTAAACACAATCCTCTCCTTTCATTCCTCCTTAGCTCCTCAACAACCTCATTGGCCACCAAGACACTATCTAGCATCCCTCTATCCTTTAAAAAAGCCGACTGATTATCATCAATAACCATCGGTAGAACCTCCTTGATCCGATTCAACAACACCTTGGTTATAATTTTATAGAGGGAACCCACAAGGTAGATGGGTTTGTACTGGTCAAGAGATAAGGGGTCTTTTACTTTAGGTACTAATGCTATGAATGACGCGTTACAACCCTTCGGAATGCAGCCTAATTCCTGAAACGACTTCACAGCTTCCACAACTTCCTCTTTAAGAACCACCCAGTTTTCCTTAATGAAATTGAAATTAAACCCATCTGGACCAGGGCTTTTTGAACATTCACATTGCCATACTGCTTCCTTTATTTCCTCATATGTGAAATTAGCAATCAAACTTACACTAGTCTCCTGAGCCAATTTCTTGAACTCCACTCCTTCAAGCCTAACCCCAAAATCTTGTGTCGCCTAGAATCTATCTTGAAACACCTTTTTGGCCTCCCTACGGACTGCTTCAGGATCCTCACACCACACATTATTTACCTCCACTCCTTTCACTTCACTCCTTTCACAAAGTTATGCCTACAGAGGGATTCCATCTTGGAATCAATAAGCCTCAACTGGCTCAGGAGCTCCAACCTTCTCAGCTTCTCATTTTCACCTAAAGAGATGATGTCATCTTGGTTGTCAAAAGCCTCGATCTCCTTCACGATCCTCTTCTTGCTAAAGTCCATACAACCAAAGACGTCTCGGTTCCATATCTTTAAGTCCGCCTTAAGGAGCTTCAATTTATCTTTAAACCTGGTTATGTTGTTTCCTTGAACACTGTATGACCTCCATTTAACACCCACCATCTCCTTAAACCCAGGCTCCATCAACCAAGTATCAATGGATCTGAATGGTTTCGGTCCCTAATCTCTAACTAAAGATTTTACCACTATGGCACAATGATCTGAAACCACTCTTGGTTGAACATGTTGCTTACTCCCAGGCCAATTTTGGATCCACAACATTAAAGTCTCCACAGAAACACCAAGCCAAGTTCTGGTGGGCACTCCTGATATTCGACACCTCCTCCCATAAAGACTCCTTTTCAGGGAGATTGCAAGAAGCGTAGATATTTATCACTGCACAATGACACTTCGATACTATATGTTGCCCAAAGATAGTTATGTAACCTCTTCCCACCACATGCCTCTCGTAATCAAACGCATCTTTATGCCATATGGATAACGTGCTCCCTGCTCCACTTTCACCTTCATTAAGAATCCATCCAACCTTATTATCTCCCCATAAAGAGAAGCATCTAGAATCTGTAATGGTAAATGCTTTGACCTCTTGGAGACATAATAATTGCTCTCCCTCCTTAGCAATAATGTTCCTAATGTAACTAGCTTTAGTCCACCCTCTCAGCCCTCTTATATTAAGATTGACAATAATCATAATGAATTGTCTTAGGCACCCTCCTTTGACCTCTTCCTTATCTCCTTATCTTTATCTTCCATCCTTCTGAATTCCTCTATTATGCCCTCCTCATTTCCGGGCCATGACGTCCCTAAACATTTACCCACCTCCCATATATTAGATGGGTCATCTTGATTACCCTATTTCCTCTGTCTACTCTTGCATAAAAGAATGTCACCTTAAGAAGCATCATTTGAATTAAAACTGAACCTGGACGACAAACTGTTCCTATAATGTAAGGCTTTTACTCCCCCTTTATATCTCCACCGTGGCCTTGCTTTCCCCTTTCTCCCACACCTCCCGTAGTCTACAAACCTGCACAGGGGTGTTGAGATTATCCGACATCAATCCCCCCTGGATTCCACATTGCTCGAGCACTTACTGCACCATAAGGAACTCAAAACACTAGTCCAGAGGGGTAGTACCTTGCTTATCCATGAATTGCTTGTGGGGCCATCAACTAATATTCCCCAGCTAGATAAACGTTGTGACCACATAGATACACTAACATGAGTGAACATAATCCAGCTCACATTGTGTCACCCTGGACCCGCATAGGCTTATTCTCTAACCCTACACTACGATGATATACATCAAAAGATTCATTCCTCACCCATTACTTATAACTCTTAAAACAAATAAGAGGATTCATATACCAGTCCGAAAAAGAGTAAAGGAGGGATTTTAGCCTATGTTTCATCCAAAGTCAGATTTTAAGTTGTACCATATAAAATATTTCTTCCGAGTCAGCTACCCCCTGCTTATAAACAACACGGTTTCTTTGATCCAAAATACTCCTCACAACAGCCGCCCATAAGCCTTTTCAAATCAGGTTTTGTTTGGAACTCACCTGTAATAAATGAAAATTCTCAAAGTGACACTTCACATCCTAATGTTGGACAAACAAAATGCCAATCCATCTGTAACAGAGAGACTAGACTTGTTGAGCAATAACACATTCAACAAACAGATGTTGAGATGATTCACCCGCATTTTGGCATATAGCACAAGTATATGAATTCAACAACACTCCTCTCCTAATTAAGCACATTCTTGTTGGAATTATGTCCAACAAAACCCTCCAAGTAGTAACCATAACTTTGGGTAGTGCTTTAATTTTCCTAAGTTGCTTACAACATTCAGTCTCTGTCGCCGGGATGTGCTTAGCTAGACACTCATAAGCTGATTTTACAGAGAACGAACATGATACATCATGTTCCCACACTTGTACGTCCTTTGCCTCCCTAAGCAAGATGATCCGAGAAAGGCACCTCTGTAGATCTTCTTGGTTGTGTTCACACTCAAACATATTTCACCTTCACCTTAACCTCCAATGCATACTACTTCTGACCACCCCCTTTTCCCCTTATCTAGAGATAAGGAGTACAACCACGGAAACATAGTTTTAAAGTTATAGTTGCCAGCCCTGTTATCTTCCCTGAAACTAGCTTTGTCCCCAGCTCCCATTTTCCAACCTATTGCTTCTCGAACCCATCTTGTTCCTTCTCCCTCACCATTTACTTTGATTAAGTCTCTCCACCACCAAGACTGACGTTTCAAAGGTAGTTGGTTACTCCCAGATTCCCTTCCGTATTTAGATACCAGTATCTCTTTCCAGCTCCCTCTTTCTTCAATCAAGAACCGCCATTTCCATTTGGCCAGTAGAACAACATTAAATAATCTGATATCTTTAACTCCCAGTCTTCCCTCTTCCTTAGGATGGCATACTTTCTCCCAGCTCACCCATGAAATGGGCTTGGTATCCTTCCCCTAACCCAGAGAATTTTCCTTTGCATACTAATGATGTTTTTACACACCGATTCCAGGGCTTTAAAGAAGGACTAGAAGAGGTGAACCGCAGTGAAAATCGACTTTATTAGAAAAATTCTTCCTGCCAAAGACAAAAATCTCCCCTTCTAAGAATTGAGTCTATTACTGATTTTATTCACAATGGGCTTCCAGAAATGTTTCTTCCTAGGATTACCTCCTACTTCCATCCCCAAATACATAAAAGGTACCGTCATTTGTGTGCAATTTAAAGTCTTTGTGAAACAGGAAAGAGAGTTCCTTTCAACATTGATGCCTGCCATCTTTGATTTGCGAAAGTTTAGTTTCAACCCAGAAGCCAACTCATAACATCTCAAGATAGCTTTTATAGCAACAACATTACCATAATCAGCTTCACACAGAAATAGAGTATCATCAACAAATTGTAACATGCACACCTCTACATTAGGCCTAGCAACCTTCACACCTTGAAGCAAGTTGATCTTTTGAGCTTGTCTCACTAACCTAGCCAAACCTTCAGCTACAATACTGAAAAGGAATGGAGTTAGAGGGTCTCCCTGCCTCAATTTGCGTGTGGGTTTGAATTCCGCCGTAGGCTACCGTTAACCAAGATTGAGATCGATGCAGATTCCAAGCACCCTCTAATCCACATAATCCATTTTCTAAAAAATCCCAGACTTAGCATCATATCAAATAAGAATTCTCATTAGACCGAGTCATACGCCTTCTCATAATCCGCTCCTCTTATCCCTTTTAAGTTCTTCTACCACCCCATTAGCCACCAAAACGTTGTCAAGCAACCCTTTATCTTTCAGGATCGCCGATTAATTTTCATCAATAACTGAGGGTAGTACCTTCCTTATTCTGCATGAAAGAACCTTCGCAATAATCTTGTACAGAGCACCCACTAGAGAAATTGCCCTATATTGGTCAAGCTGCATTGGGTCGCGCACTTTAGGCACGAGAGCTATAAATGATGCATTACAGCCTATAGGTATAACACCCGAATCATGGAACAGTTGCACAGCTGCTACAATATCATGTTTGAGAACATCCCAACTAGTCTTGATGAAGTTAAAATTGAACCCATCTGGCCTAGAGCTTTTTGATCCATCTGCCACACCGCTTCCTTTACTTCATCCATAGAAAAAGTGTATATCAGGCTTAAGCTATCCTCCGAGGATAAAGAATTGAAATCAACATCTCCAAGTCTAACCCCCAAGGTTGTGCTTCACTTAAATTTATCCTCAAACAAAGTTTTCGCTTCCCTTCTGATTACTTCAGGATCCTCACTCCATTGGCCCCCTACATCGAATCCTTTGACTACATCCCTTAGTCTTCTCCATCTAATTATAGAGTGTTAGTATTTTGAGTTTGAATCTCCATGCTTAAACCAATTAACTCTTGCCTTTTGCTTGAACAATGAATCTAACTTTTTGTTTGTCATGATAAGTTGATTGATGAGGTCCATCCTTTTCAACTTTTCCCATCACACCTTGCGTCTTGGATGTCAAGTAACTTAATGTCCTTTAGGATCTTTTTCTTGGTTGTGTCCAGGTTCCCAAACACTTCACGGTTCCATACCTTAAGGTCAGCCTTCATAAGCTTGAGTTTTTCTTTAAGAGACTCAACTCATTCCCATTCGTAGGATAAGAATTCCATTTAGCTTTTACCATTTCCTTGAACCCATACTCCAAACTCCAAGCATCAAGAGTTCTAAACTGTCTTGGACCCCAATCTTTAATCATAGACTTCACCACAATAGCACAGTGATCCGAAATATCTCTCAGTTGCACATATTGTTTGCACATTAACCATATATGGATTCAATCATCAAATACTAACACTTTGTCCAACCTTCTTTTAGCTGAACCATTTGATTTAAACCACGTGTATTTTTTTTCCAACAATTGGTATTTCCAACAAAAAATTCTTTTCGATGAAGCTATTAAACCGCTAATTTCACTCTTTTGGTTCCCCCTTACTCTTGCTCCTTTCCTTTCGTTCACACACCTAACAACATTGAAATCGTTGCAAAAGCACCAACTTAAGTTTTGATGCGCATATATGATATTATATAGTTCCTCCCATACACTAACTTTCTCACTCAAGATACAAGGTGCATACACATTGACCACTACGCATTTGGTTTTGGATCTTAGGTGCTGACCAAATGTTGCAATGAAACCTTTTCCCATCACATGACTATTATAGCTGAAAGCATCTTTGTGCCACATGGTTAACATGCTCCCAGCATCGTGTACACCTTCGTTATGCAACCATCCAACATTACTATCCCCCACATTTGGTAACCCCTAGCATCAGAGAAAGCCGCCATTTTTGTTTCTTGCAAGCACAACATCTCTGCACCTTCATTAGCAATAATTTGTCTAAGGTGTTAAAATATATGGCCTTAAACGAGAGGGGCGGTGAATTTTTTAAGAGGGGTTTTTGAAAACCTTTTCAGCTTGAACAAAATCCCTTGTGTGAATCCAGATCAAAATTTCAGTTAGCCAAGAATTTAAGCACAAAACAGCAAAGCACTAGAAAAACAATTGGTTGTTTATACCAGTAAAGCAATAACAAATGAATTTAAATGAGTGTAAGGGAAGAAAGAGATACACAAACAGTTTATACTGGTTCGTTCTTAAACCAAGAGCTACATCCAGTCCCCATAAGCCACTGGGTAATCCACTAAGCAATCAACACAGATTACACACAAACCACCAAAGTAGTGACCTTGAACCCTTCAAGAAACACACTCACTTTGGCACAACACACACCAAGAATGTTGATCTTGACACCTCAAGAACACACAACACTCATTGGCAACAACACCAGAATTTACAGAAGATTCAGAACAAATTACACTTGTTTACAGAACAATATGAAATCAATACAGCTGCAATCCTATTCCATTCTTTCTTGAGAAAACTCAAAGCTTGATGTGAATGTTCAAAAACTTGAAAGCAATCTTTCTCACAACTGAAAGTCAAATCTGTTTCTCTTGTTTGTTTTAAAACATAAACAAACCATTTATACTTTTCAAAGATTGGTCAAAGCATTTAATAGAGGAGCGTATTCAGTTGGAAATCATTTAAAGCACATTCAACTACCAAAACAGAATTTTGTTAGGATTTTCAAAGAGGTCGAGTGTATGGTACAACAGACTTGGTTGCTAACTTCTGCCAAGGTGTCTCTTCCCTCACTCAACCCTATGCTTCTGACGCTTCACAATCTGATCAGTTGATTGAAAATCAACAACTTCGTGCAAAACTTAATATGTGGGGTCAAAAGTATGCACACTTAAAGGAGGAAATGAAGGTCATAAAGGAACAATTTGTCTCAATGTTGCAATATGACAATGCTTTCACTAGCACAAGTCAATTCCACCACTAGTATGATGACAAACTCCTCCCTTAAAGTACATCCCAAACTGTAAGTTTAATTATTTCACATTTTTATTATATACTAAATATTTTAGTTATTTGCATTTACTTATTCACATTGTTTGTATTTTTTTTACAGATCACATCACTACTATTTACTTCTTGGGATGCATTTTATATTTTCATTTGCACTCTTTTTATATAATTGTAATCGAACATTTTAAGTTTTCGTACTTTTAGTTAATTTCTAAAGTACAATTCTATTTTATGTTTTATTTTAATTATAAGTTATATTTTATGTATTAATATTTAGTTTGAATGATTTCGATAGACGAAATTATCTAAATGACTTTGTTTAACTATTTGGATAATTTTTATATTGTGAATGTGGTGTGAATGACGAGGATTTGTTATTTTGAATTGAAATTTGATTGGGATTTGTTATTCTATATAGCTGTTATAGGTAAAAATGGCGAGACAAAAAATAATATCTATTCAAAGTTGTTACGCAGATAACTTTTTATTTATTTATACTATAAAAACTTACGCTAAACTAAGCCTCGAGTTAACAATACATGTATGCAATCATTAAACATGATGTATATTATATTTATTAAATTTAATAATATCTATTCAAAGTTGTTACACAGATAACTTTTTATTTATTTATACTATAAAAACTTACGCTAAACTTATTAGCCTCGAGTTAACAATACATGCATGCAATCATCCTAATTAGATATTTGCATCAAAATTCACAAATTTATTAAATATTAAGTATAAAATATATTAAATGTCACTTTTAATATTAATGTGTCAATAGGTAGTAAAATTTCCTTTTATTTATTTTTCATTAACTGAAATATAACTATGGTTTTTTGCATAGTTTTAGAAAGTACTTATCTTTTAAGATTTATTTTATTCTTTTATTTAGGTAAAGTTACACATACCATAACACAGAAAAGAAGTTCATACATAGCACAGATTGTAAACCTTGTGCAAATTTTACACACTTTCATTAAAATCAAGAGATTGTGTAGAGGGAGCAGTTGCTACCATGGATCAAATGTCAAACTCCACAATAAACCTTGAGAGCATTTTTTGTATTCTGAGAAGAGCGAAGAAACTTCATGAACTCACTCTGGACAAAGGGCTTGAAAAGCAAAGGGTGCTCCTCTGTCACAAGCTCATTTGGTGCCTTTATTATGAACCCTGGTTTTGGAACTGTGAACAATCCAACAGTCAACCTTGTCTCATTTCCAGTCATCATCACTTGGTGAATCGGTGTATGCACCCTCCCATTAGTCCACGCCTGCAACATATTTCATTGAGATCTTGCATTAATCACTGAGTATTTTTTGTGCTACATTTTCTTATAAGATTTTGTAAGTGATATAGAAATTACATAAAATGTGTCGCCAGTGACAACAACGAAACTGTTTGATGATGAGGGCTTGTATTTGATCCACTCTCCATTTTTGGTCTGAATCTCTAAGCCATCAATTTGATTTTGACATAGTATGGTGAATATGTTCTTATCTGTGTGCTCTGCTATGGCAACTTTCGGTTCATTAGTTTGAGGGGCTGTGTACTTGATAAGCCGTGCAAGGTAATATGTTGAGTTCATGTGCTCATCCAAATACTTTTCAACACCTAAACTCTCCAAACACATCTTCCTAATCATCCGATCCAACCTTGACACTTTCTCAGTGAAGAACTGCAGATTTTTGCTGCCATGTAATTAACAACAAAAGAGGCTCAAAAGGGTATGTTATTTTATGATGTAAAAAGTTGCTGTTTCACTAGCAATTGATTGATGTGGCAAGATTTGTAACTTTTCTTGTGCTCAAACATAAATGGTAAATCACAAGTATGAGATGTGGTGGTGTGTGTTAAAAAAAGAGTAGTTTGTAATGCATACCTAAAACTTGATTTTCCTTGTGGCCATAAGATGTTGATCAAACTTTCCACTTTCTCATAAACATCAGCATCGTCAATTCCTATGCTCTCATAGAGTTGAATAGGACCAACATAACCACGGAATGGCTTGCTTGACACAGCTAGTTTCTTGGTTTCTAAAGGGAGATTGAATAACTCGTCCACTTCAAAAAATATTGCTTTTCGAATATGCAAAGGTACTTCATCAAACACAGCCTCAAAGCAACCATACTCTACAAGTGCTTTGTGAACTTGGGATTTCACTGATTCCCACTCTGCAACATTGGATTCCAACTCCACGACGGAGAAGTCAATAATTGGAAGCTTCACTTCAGTCTCAGATCCCATTTTTTTCATATGAATCCTCTTAATGTGATAATTGATTTGGAAGGAGATTTCATTTCTTTAACCAAAATTATCTGGAGATATAATTCTTATAATTTAAAGAAAAATATTATTATTTTGTTATGGAATAAGAAACTTGGCTTGGAAAACAAATTGGCATGGACGCAGTTTGCATAATATAATTCCACTCAATCACTTAACTTAAAATTTACTTTTTTTTTACATGTGTTAGGTGCACTATATATATTTTTTTTAAATTCAATCATGTCAAGAAGTTATAAAGGACAATTATTTTTTTACATGTGTTAGGTGCACTATATATATTGTTTTAATCTGAATAGAATAAATGGTGACGTTTGTACGAAAATTAATGGAAGATTTTAATAATTAATTATCGTGGATTAAAGCCAATGTCCAAAGGTATTGAATACATTTGCTGAGATCATGAGTGTGAAATTATATGGTGGTCCTGTATATATATCAATTATTGAGTTCAATATATGTATAAAAGAAAAATATTAATAATATAATCTATCAGTCAACTCTAAATATTTTACAAATTTTAGCACTTAAGTTTTTATCTTCAATTTTATCATTAAATTTATTTTCACATATTTTATCATCCAAGTTGTTTTCTCCACATTATATCATTATGTTTACCAATTTTAATTTTTATACATTTTACCATTAAATTTGTAATAAAAATAAAAATATATAAACATTTTATATATTTAACATATCAGTAAAATATATGAAAATTGAAAAATGTTGGATATCTGATATACACTCGTAATTCAGAAACGAAGGGAAGATATTATATTTGTACATATCCACTATAATTGATGAAGCTCCACAAAATATATTCCTAAAGTTAATCTTACTTAGTTGAAATCAAATATAAATACACAGATGTAGGAGTTCCGAAATCCAAAACATTTGGTAAAACACTACCTATTATTGATGGGGTTGGAAAGAGAGAATACAAAATCTCTACCTATTATTGATTTCAGTGATGAAAACCTAAAACTTGGTACTCAAACATGGATTTCCACTTCTGATGCTGTGAGGGGTGCCTTAGAGGATCACGGTGGATTCTTAGCACACTACAATAAGGTTGAACCACTGGTCAACGACTCTGTCTTCTCTGCAATGGAACAACTCTTTGACCTTCCATTAGAAACAAAAATGCAGCACACCACTGAAAAGCCTATCTATAGCTATGCAGGGCAACGCCGTGATATTCCTTTGTATGAATCCATGGCCATCGATAACCCATTGAATGCTAAAAGTTGTCACAAGTACACAACCACTATGTGGCCACAAGGGAATGATCAATTCAGGTAATCAACTAATGAACCATTTTCCAATTTTACTATTGAACTTGTCAACAAACTTTGAAGTTATTAAATCAGAGTTATTAGTTATTGTAACAGAAATGAACTTGCTGTACGTGATATCAAACATTTTCCTGTTGTTTTTTTAGTGAAATTGTGAATTCATATGGAAAGAAAGTTGCAGAACTGGATTATATTGTTAAGAGAATGGTGTTTGGGAGCTATGGATTGGAGAATGAGAAATGTGAGTGTTTGCTTGAATCAACAGATTATGTTCTGAGATGCTACAAATATAGAACACCTGAGGCTGGTGAGACCAACTTGGGAGTGCATCCTCATACAGATTCTGGTTTCCTTACAATATTGAATCAGAGGTTAAATGGCTTAGAAATTCAGTTGAAGAATGGAGAGTGGTTCCAGGTTGATGCCTCACCCTCCATCTTTGCTGTCTTGGCTGGTGATGCATTTATGGTAATGTATTCTTTTTATCTTTGATTAATAATATAAAAACTTGCACTAACAATATTGTGCAATGATTGACTTATGGAATAGTGATTGCTCATTGCTAACCAAACATTACATTATTAAATAAACTATTATGAATTTCTTCGAATGAGGCATGTATTATATGATGAGTTCTATAGTGATTGTTGAAGGCCTAACACAACCATCTGTCTTTATTGGTTAACATAGTCCATTGTACTATAAAAATCATTGATAATTGTTCTGCCATTAAAACTCTAAATTTGCAGGTATGGAGTAATGACAGGATACGCGGTTGTGTACACAGAGTATTAATGAATTCAAAGGTAGAGAGATACAGTTTGGGGCTGCTTTCATATGCTGGAAAGGTGATGGAACCAGAGGAAAAATTAGTGGATGAAGAACACCCTCTTCGTTATAAACCATTTGACCAATATGGATATCTTCGTTTCTTCCTCACAGAAGAAGCTGTAAAAGCTGCTTCTAGGATCAAGGCATATTGTGGTATTTGAGCTGCACAAAATATGTATAATGTGGAGTCTTACCATGTGAATAAAATCTAAATTCTAGAACTTCAACGTATGTATTATGTGTGAGCCAGTTTGTCCTTGTGTAATATGTTTGTGAAATTACTTAATGAATAAATAAGTATCAGTGGAAATGGTATACTTCCCTTTTAGTTTTCAAATTAATTAATTTATCAAAGTGTATTATAAAAAAAATAGAGAGGAACAAAAGTAAAAGAAGCAGAGAATATGAGAAGGAATAAATTTCAGGTAAATGAGATTGTATTATGAGAGTTTTTTTACATTTAATAAATGATCATGCTTCTTTTCAACTATACTATTTTGTTGTGGAATATTGACACATGATGTTTGATACTCTATTCATTTGTTGATAAAGAAACTAGATATGAAAAATTAAGTCTCATTGTTACTTCTTATTATTTATTGTTGTCTCAAATTGTATTTGAACAAAAACAACAAAATTTTTCGAAGTCTTCACAAACTTCACATTTTTGTTTTAAAAGAAAAATTCATGTGTACCTCGAATAGTTATCAACCATGGTCAAGAAATATTTATGACCATGAATTGACCGTATTGAGTATGGTTCTCATACATAAATCAAATCAAAACATTTTTTAGATTTTTTTTATTTAACAAAAGGAAATTCATTCATGATAACAACAATACATTTGTTTGAAATATGCCCTAATAAAAAATGTCAAAGGGTTTCTAGATCATTAGCACTAACATTAATAGTATTGATGGTATGTGTAGATTTGGTGGGTTGGATTTGAAGTTTCTGATAGGATGGGATCCTCAGTATATAAAGTCTATATTGCATCTAAGTTGAACCAATCATCTTTAAGGAGCTTTTATCCTTAATGTGAAAGCCATTAGAGTCAAAGGTAAGAACAGAAGATAAATTATCAATCAATTTTGTTACTAAAAGAAGATTAAAAGTGAAGTAAGAAATATGCAGAACATTATCTATGAGATGATTTTGATTGAGAAAAACACTTCCAGGACAATGACTTGATTTCCATTTGCTACTTTAACACGAATAGGATTAATTTGATGATATGAAGTGAAATAAATAAGGATGAACAAATGTGGTCAGTAGCACCACTATCAATAATTAAAAAACTGAAGGAAGAAAGAAATTTATTACCAATGTGTGCTTCCATGTTGGAAGGAATAACAGAGATTTGATTAGAAATATTGCCACTAGATATAGACTATTGTAAAATTAGAGTTAACAATGTGAGATACCTGCTTTGGAGTCAAATCAAACATGGAAGATTGCTTTTCTTCCTAAGGACAAAGTTGTCATAGGTTGCAAATAGGTATTCAAAATCAAATATAAGGCTAATGGGACAGTTGAAATGTATAAAGCAAGGTTAGTGGCAAAGGGATACAGACAAAGAGAAGGCATTGACTACCTTGATACTTTCTCTCTAGTAGCAAAGATGACCATTGTATTGCCCATTTGTGGACGGTTAGTATCTGATCGCATTGTTCAGATACTTAACCGAAAAAAATAGCCTAGCTCTATGAATCACCAATGAAAGTATAAGATGGTATTTTACCTCTATAACTATGCCTATATTATATGAATTTATGGTTAATTTCTTTGACTAAATGTACTGTCTGGAGCTTATCAGAAGAATACCCGATCCCTATATTTGGATATTAAAACTTGTGTAAGTCGGTTCTTATCGGAAAAAGTTTTGATGAAGTCAGTTTTGTTGTTTATACCTATTTATTTTATTTATTCATTTTTAAAACACGCTTTGGCTGAAAAATAGGAAAGAGAGATGTTTTGTTCATCACCACCCTTGATAAACGCCTGATTTAAAAAGCAGGTAAGGAATTTGTTACGATTCCCCGAACAAAAGGGGCAGAGTTCTCTAAGCAAAGGTATACATTGTTTTATGCAATACATACTACACTTATATTTTATGATCTCAATTACTTTATTGTGGGAGTATTGTCAACAGGTGAAGCTCCCCTCATCTCATTGTGATCCTAGACATTCAAAGTTGCGGTTACAAGTGAATCATCTCAGAGACCACCTCTAAACTCCCGACCTCTAGTTTGGCGAGAACAACCACCATAAGGTTGCTTCTTTCTCTAGCTTCTATCTATAATTGGGAATTGAAACAGTTAGACATAAACAATGTCATTTTACATGGAGAGTTTAAAGAATATGTATACATGGTTGCTCCTCCTCGATTGACTTATATTAAACCAGGACCAGTTTGTACATTAAAAAATGTTTTATATGGCATTAAGCAAGTCAAGAGAGAGTGGTTTACCAAACTTTCATTCTTTTTGCTTTCTATGAGATATACTTAATCTATGAATAATCATTATGTGTTTATTAATTCTTCCGAAGGATCTCTTACATTATTATTGGGATATGTGGATGATATAATATTGGCAGAAAATGATAAAGAGGAGATCGATATAATCAAACAAGCCTTGAATCAAACATTCAAGATTAAGGATCTTGAAGATTTAAGATATTTTCTTGGTCTTGAAATAGCAAGTAAGAAAGGGATAATGATGAATAAAAGGAAATATACTCTAGAATTGTTAACATATGTTGGTCTTTTAGCCTGCAAACCTACACTCACTCCTATTGATAATCATGCAAAATTGTTTTCTACAGGAAGTGTTCCTTTCAAAGATGTTCAAGCCTACAAAAGATTGATTGGAAGACTTATGTATCTTGCTAATACCTGACCTTACATAACATTTTTTGTGCAACAACTTTCTCAGGTTTTTGTCAAGTCTAAAATTGTTAACTATACTGTGTTAGAATTATAGGGCTAAAACAAGAGGGGGGTGAATTTTTTTTGAAAGATTTTCACAAGTATTGAAGGTAGAGTGAAAGGCAATGAAGAATTAATCAATGGAAAAACTGTCTAGCCAAATATAAAATTGTTTTAATCTTGATGCAGAAAGTCAACCTGTTGTTTTTACGAAATATCCGTTTGTTTTTATCAGCAGTTTTATCAAAACAGATTTAAAGCAATTTAAAGAGTGTAAGGATAGAGAGATTCACACAGAATGTTTATACTGGTTCACTCAACACCTGAGCTGCATCCAGTCCTTAGAAACCACTGAGAATTCACTATGTAATCAATCACAGATTACAACTTACACAACCACAAAGAGGTAACTTTGAATCCCATAAAGCTCACTCACCCTCTTTGCAACCACACACCACTCCAAGAATGTTGATCTTGATCCCCTCAAGAACACACAACACTTCTTGGAAGCACTAGTACAAAAATACAATTATTAAGAAGGAAGGGAATAGAAAACACTTTAGTAAATCACAAGTTCAAAGATCAGAATACAAGACCCAATCCTATTCCACACTTGAGATGATCCAAAAGCTCTTTGAAAACTGTTTTTGATTGATCTCTTTCTTAGTTAAAGCATAGGAGCGTAAAACCGCCTTTATATCTTTCAATCAAATGGTTAAAAAAATTACAACAAAAGACCAAAAGATGTTGGAATCATTTAAAACAGAAAAACCACCTAACAACATTTTGTTAAGGTTTTCAGCAAAACATTCGGTTGATTTTCGAAATAACCGATTGAATGTTATTTGACAGCATTCAAAATCACTAAGTGTCAAATAACCTGTTGTTTCGAAATTTTAACCTGTTAAAATTTGTTTGACAGCAAAGGCAAAGACAAAGCTTTTCCAAATCATTTTGAAATGCACTAAGTGTCAAACAACCTGTTAAATTGAAATTTCAATCTGTTGAAATTTGTTTGACAGCAAAGGCAAAGACAAAGCTTAAAATCCACTAGGTGTCAAACAACCTGTTAAATCGAAATTTAAACCTTTTGAAATTTCACTTCCTTTTAGAAAATCCATCTTTTCAAAATTTTAAAGATTAAATTGAGCTTGGATCAACTTAAGGAGTGAATTAACAAGTTTCAAACAACTAGGCACACACACACACAACAACAGCAAGGTCTTCAAGCTTTCCACTTGGATTTGGAGACATCAAAGCATCTTGTTCAACATACTGCAACAATTAGAATTCTCATATATATTAAAGGAGCTCCAAATCTTGGTTTATTTTTCTCTTTATGCTAATCTAAAGGCATTTTGTGATAGTGATTGGGGAACTTACAGTGATTCAATACAATTAGTGAATTATTTTAGTGTGTATCTTGGAATATGAGAATTTACTCATATCTTGTAAATCAAAGAAGTAATGAACAATATCAAAGAGTTCCTATAAAGCTAAGTACAGGGCAATGAACATTGTTACATGTAAAATTCATTGGCTAACTTATCTTTTTTAAGACTTTAAAGTTTCTTTTGAGCAATCATCTCTTTAATATTGTGACAATGACTCAGGAAGATACATTGTAGAAAATCCAATGTTTCACGAGCAACTGGCTAACATTTATACCAAAGTTTTAAGTCCTCAATCTTTCAAGATTATTTTTTCTATATTGTGTCTCGTCAATATTTGTTCCCCAACTTGCGGGGGATATCAAAGGATAAGAATACAAGGCTTCTGGAAGAAAGCTAATATCAATTTTTTTATTTTCTAATTTTCTTAGTTATTTCTATTTGTACATGTGTTTAACCTTTATTTTTTTTTTCTTTTCTTATTCTAGCATTTATTGGCTCTTTACATTCTCTCTTGAATGGGTGTATTATTTTTTCATATTCTTTGTTTTCCTTTTTCTCCTTTGTTCATCTCTATTATTTTTTATAATATGGTATTAAAGCTCTGGTTGCTATGTTAGTTCATCCGAGAATGTAAAGAGTCAATAAAAGTTAGAATAAGAAAAAACAAAAATAAAGACTAAACATATGTACAAATAGAAACAACTAAAAATTAAAAATAAATTAATTAATATTAGTCTATTTTAAAAGCCTTGTATCCTTTGATAAAGTGTATTCATGACCTATAGTTATTTAATTAATCAATTTGAAGATTTGAACATTGAGTTAATAATATATTTAATTTTTTTCATAAAAGATTATCGTCTTTTAAGTATTATTATAAAACTTCAACATCTCATTTAAGTTTAAGTTGTACTCCAAATTTCACTAATCATCTCTTCTTGAAAGGAATATATTATTAAAAAAATTAGTATAAATATGAAGATCAAACTAAATCCATAATACAATAAAATCCATAGTCTAATTGGTTTTTAAAGAAATCTTATATAATATACGTGGGCAAATTTTCGAAAAAAAAAAAAATCTTCTAATCAATTCCTAAATTTACTAGTTGGCCAATATACTTGTTACCTTCTCTATATACATGAAATATAAAAAAAAAAAATACTACAAATAGTTAAACAAACGAATTCATCTTCTCTCTTATGTTTTATTTTATCTAAAAATAACATTTTAACAAATGTATCGGTATAGACGAGACCGACACCTGGTCTTCCTGACCGAGACCCACCTGACCGAGACCTGGTCTACCTGGCCGAGACCAGGGAAACCTGGCTGAGACCTACGAGACTTGGCCGAGATGACCGAGACCTGATCCACCTGATCGAGACCAGGGAACCCTAGTCGAGACCATGTAATCATGGTCGAGACCAGGGGAATCGTCACGGTCGGCCTGGCCGACCGACCCATATTACCATTAATGCTCAAACCAAGGTCAGTGAAGTTAATCCGTTATTAAGGATTAGGTAATGCAACCCTAAGCGAAATCCACTTCGCTAATCAGGCCCAATAAGGTAAGCCCATTAGAATAATATAAATAGCACACATCCCAAGGGGAAAGGTACGTCATTTATTACTCTTCACCTACAAGAGAACTGATCACCCGCTTTACTGACTTGAGCGTCAGAGTGCCTTCGCAGTTACCCCCACCATCCGGTGTTCACCCGAGACTGAGTTCCGAAGGAGAAGCAAGAGGACGAGAAGAACCCCAGTTCATCACCCAACAACCTGAGCGACCGGCTGAGAAGTTTCTAGAAGGGCGACCTCGTCTGGAGAATGCACAAAGATGTGAGAAAAAATGAAGGAAAATTCTCGTCCAACTGGGAAGGACCTTTCCGAGTCCGAGAAGTCGCAGAGGGGGGAGCTTATCACTTAGAATGGCTTTCGGGCAAAATTGTACCGAGGACGTGGAATGTCACGCACCTCAAGTTCTACTACAGCTAAAATTAATAAAGTCACTTACTCTTTCCTCACCCCACCAGGGAGGTTTTAACGAGGCACTTTCATCAAAGTACTAACCTTGCTCTCCTGTAACCACTCGGCTCGGTTTGGATGAAGCCCTAACCGGCATACCCTGCCGAGTCCGACCCATCATGTTTGGTCTGGAAGGAGCCTTAACCGACATACCCTGCCAACACCTCTCTCGGCTCGGTCTGGATGAAGCCCTAACCGACATACCCTGCCGAGTCTGACCCATCAGGTTTGGTCTGGATGAAGCCTTAACCGGCATACCCTGCCAACACCTCTCTCGGCTCGGTCTGGATGAAGCCCTAACCGGCATACCTTGTCGAGTCCGACCAATCAGGTTTGGTCTGGATGGAGCCTTAACCGGCATACCCTGCCAACACCTCTCTCGGCTCGGTCTGGATGAAGCCCTAACCAACATACCCTGCCGAGTCCGACCCATCAGGATTGGTCTGAATGGAGCCTTAACCGGCATACCCTGCCAACACCTCTCTTGGCTCGGTCTGGATGAAACCCTAACCGGCATACCCTGCCAACACCTCTATTGGCTCGGTCTGGATGAAGCCCTAACCGGCATACCCTACCGAGTCTGACCCATCAGGTTTGGTATGGATGGAGCCTTAACCGGCCTGCCCTGCCAACACCTCTCTCGGCTCGGTCTGGATGAAGCCCTAACCGACATACCCTGCCGAGTCCGACCCATCAGGTTTGGTCTGGATGGAGCCTTAACCGGCATACCCTGCCAACACCTCTCTCAGCTCGGTCTGGATGAAGCCCTAACCGGCATACCCTGCCGAGTCTGACCCATCAGGTTTGGTTGGACAAAGCCCTAACTGGCATACCCTGCCAACACCTCACGCACTAAATGGCCGAACGCCCTTCTTTACTTGTTCGATTAATAATCACAACTAAGTGGCCGACCGCCCATTTATACTTGTTCGATTAACATCACAATTAAAATGGTCGACCGCCTTTCTTTACTTGTTTGATTAACAATCACAACTAAGTGGTCGACCGCCCATTTATACTTGTTCGATTAAACATCACAATTAAAATGGCTGACCGCCTTTCTTTACTTGTTCGATTAATAATCACAACTAGGTGGCCGACCGCCCATTTATACTTGTTCGATTAAACATCACAATTAAAATGGCCGACAACCCAAACAAATAAAATCTGACATGCTTAACTTGTGCAAATTAAAAGAAATAAAGATCAAGCGAAAGAAAAAAGGGCGATATATTAAAAGGCAAAAGGAGGAGGTCACACCCCGACCTCGGGGGAAACTAAAAGCAAGAAAAGGCCACAAGCCGGCCAAGGGCTAACCTAATCTTGAATCTCTACGCACTCTCCCTCCTAGGCCTTGGCCTGCCCCTTCTGGGTCTCGACCGGCTCAGCCTCTTGAGCAGTCAAGGCTGCCACCTCAGCAATCGGCACCAGCTGACCCTGGTAAACCTCACAATCAAGGTCAAAGTTACCAGTGGTCGGCGACCCACCATAAACCACATGCGCTTGACGCACGGCTCGGTCAAAACATTGTTTCAGCAGCTCCTCGGCCTCCTCATAATTTTCATCAAGCTCGGCCTCAACTTGATCTTTCGTGGCTTGAAGGGCGACCAACTCAGTGGCCGAGGACGAGAGCTTCTCATCCCTCTCCACGACCAACTTCTTCATTTCAGCAATCTCCGCGACCGCCCCCAATTTCTCGACCTCCAATAGCCGCCTCGCCTCAGCGACATCCTTCTGCGCCAGCTCTCTCTCAGCCGCCTCATGAGCGATCCTGACGGACAGGTCATTGTTAGCAGCCAGAGACTGCTTCAAATCTTCAGTTGCCTCAGCCAGTTGATGCTCTAGTTGAGACACGTCCTCGGCCTGTCATCTCGCCCTTGAATTTCGTTTTGAACGAGGACAATGGAGTGGCACATAAGCTCCAGGCCGCTCCTTAGCAGATTCGAGGGAGCGACGTCTCGGAAGCACTCCCGAGTCTCCTCTGGGAGAGCCACGCGAACCCTTCGCGTGAATTGATAGCCACTTCCCAGAGGGTCGAAAGGCGAAGGTGCGGCCCCGGCCTCGGATGGCCCAACCCCACGCTCAACGGGTTGGGGCGAGGGCGGCACCACTGCGGTCACCTCTCGACGAGGCAGAGGTGTCGACATGGCTCCAGGCGAACGGGTGGTAGTGGCCACATTACCACCGTCCCTCAGACGTTTCTTGGACTTGTGGGAGGGCCCGACCCTATCGGCCCTCGACGGTAGCACCTCTAGGCTGCGACAGCCCTTGCGCTCGGCCGCCTTCTGCCTGTGCTTATCAAGAACGCTAACGGCGGTCGGGCCTTCGCAGGTACCCCCACCATCCGGTGTTCACCCGAGACCGAGTGCCGAAGGAGAAGCATGAGGACGAGAATAACCCTAGTTCATCACCCAACAACCTGATCGACCGAAGGAAGGAGAAGAAAACTTCAATAGTTCTCTAGGTCATATCTCCCTAGTAGGAACAACTAACATTCAAACAAAAATATCAATTAAAAATGGATTAAAAAAATTTTGGTATCTCCAAAATTTACCAATATTAAAGTTTGTGCTTTTAAAAGTTTTTCAATGAGTTGTTACACATTTAATAAATTTACAAATTTGATTTTGACTTTAACTTTAGCAACAACTTATGTGTATCCGTGTTTTTTATTTTATTGTTTATATAGTTATATTTAATATTAAAAATTGAATAAAAGAGGTTATATATATTTATTATATATTTAATAAGATTTATTAAAACTAAATTCATCAATTAATATAAAAATGAGAAGGAACATTTTAATAACTTTAGTGTCACTATTAATGTTACATATGAATAAATACAAATATATGATTATATCATCTTTCAGTAACCATCTATTTTCTTTACATAAAAGAGTCAATGAGAATAAATAAATAAACACTCTTATTTCCATCTTCATCTTTGTGCTTTCTCTTGTGGGTCTTCTTTATCCCTCTAGATTAATGGCTTCTACACCTTCATATTCAAAAAGCCTGAGGACAAAACAGAAACATGTAAATAACTTTAATAAAACATTTATTTCTTTTTAGTTTTAAAGACTTAAAAAGATTATCTTTGAAGATATAAAAGAATTAATAAATGGTTAATGTTTATAAAACAATCATTTTAGTGCTCTTGATAATAATAAAAAAAACATTTAAGTCTTTAATAAAAAGAAAAAAAGAAAAAAAGAAAAAGTATTTAAGGGGAAATAGTGAAGAAATAAGCAACAGACGTCATATGAATATCTGAAATGCACAAAAAAAATTGTGGTTAGGTTTACAATTGTAGTGTCTTTTGAAAAAGAAATTAAGAAACTTACTCATTTGAGAGTGGAAGAAACAAAGTGAATGGGGGGATTCGAGAAGAGAGCGCGTTGGACGTAGAGTCACTTATCTTAATTCAACCAAGGGACCAATTTTCATGCACTTATGACGAGAACTATAAACCAATATGAAAACTATATACAAAATCCTATATATAAAATCGCAATGCATGTAAAGAAGATGGAAAAATTGGAACAAAACCAGAAAAAGTAAAAAAAAAAATGAGGATGAGAGAAGGTACGTCTCTACAGAAAAGAAAAGAGAAATAGAAAAGAAAAAAAGTAAGACTACATGTCTCTAATAGAAAAGGGGATGTGAGATAAGGGAGTGAGGTTTCACATACATTAATATTATATATGATCAGGTTAAGGGCCATTAAGAGAGAGAAGTGAGAAGTTTTGTATAGAGAGGAAAGTGGAATGTTTTTTATAGAGAGAGAATTGAGAAATTGTTAAAAAAAGTTACTTTTAGTTTTCATATTATAGAATTAAAAAAATGAGAGTGGATACTAGAAAAAGACACTACTCCAAAAAAGTCCTTTAACGACAGTTAGAAAGGCTCATATAAAGACGGTTCTTGAATCGTCATTATTGCATGTATCGTTATAAATCAATTGTTTATAACGACAGTTCTAGAACCGTCTTACGAAACCCATCGTTATATACTGCTCAACAATGTATATAACGATGATTCTTAGGACAACCATGGTTAAAAAAAATAAAAAATTACAAGATTATCTCATCTCCTTCTTATCGATGATTTTATAAAAATCGTCTTTATTTGGGGTTACTTTTTCGAGATTTTGTACTAGTGAGAAAATGACAAGAATGTTCAAAATAAAAATAAAATGAAAAAAACTTCTTATTATATATTTTTAAAATAATAAAATGAAATATTAATATAAAGATATTTATATAAAAAAGAATGATTACAATTGAAAAAAATCTTTTTTATATATAAATATAGATACGAAGAAATTTTTTTTATATATAAATATAGATACAATCGAAGAAATTTTTTTTGTATATAAATATAGATAGAATGTATAAAAAATAGTTTGATTCAGCCAACCATTCCTATAAAATATCACAATTTTATAACTAAACGGGGTTCGAAATTTGGATTCGTTTTTGCTATCCATAAACTATTAAATCTTCCTTCACCTACTCAATCACGTTGATTAAAAAAAAAATCATGATTACGGTCAAATAAATGAAGTTAAAAAAATTGCTGATAAAAAAAAAAAAAAAAAAAAAAAAAAAAAAAAAAAAAAAAAAAAAAA